>Ga0335081_10000447_pt1 | contig 72686 bp, 59 predicted proteins | sample Lox_Sample_35_FD_206713 | JGI IMG/M metagenome (GOLD analysis project Ga0335081, IMG submission 206713) | Soil microbial communities from Loxahatchee National Wildlife Refuge, Florida, United States - Lox_Sample_3.5 | ecosystem: Environmental > Terrestrial > Soil > Wetlands | place: USA...
AAGCCTTGCCGCACGCAGCGCGACCTCAGTCTCGCCTACACGCCCGGAGTTGCGGTTCCGTGCCTCGAAATCGAGCAGAACAACCAGGACGCGTACAAGTACACCAACAAGGGCAATCTTGTAGCGGTAGTGACCAACGGCACAGCCGTTCTCGGCCTGGGTGACATTGGCGCCATCGCCGGCAAGCCCGTCATGGAAGGCAAAGGCGTGCTCTTCAAGCGGTTCGCCGACATCGACGTCTTCGACATCGAGCTCAAGACGAAAGACCCCGACGAGATTATCAAGGCATGCCAATTGCTCGAGCCCACCTTCGGTGGCATCAACCTGGAAGACATCAAGGCGCCGGAGTGCTTCTACATTGAAGAAACTCTAAAGAAGACCATGAATATTCCGGTGTTTCACGATGATCAGCATGGCACTGCGATCATCACCGGCGCGGCGCTGCTGAACGCCGTGGAATTGACCGGCAAGCAGCTCGACCAGATCAAGGTCGTGATCAACGGTGCCGGCGCTTCCGGCATTGCCACGGCTGAGCACTACGTCGGCATGGGCGTGAAGCGCGAGAACATCACGCTGGTTGATACGAAGGGCGTCATCTACCAGGGCCGCAAAGAAGGCATGAATCCCTACAAGGAGCGCTTCGCAAAGGAGACGCCGCTGCGCACGCTGGCGGACGCAGCCAAGGGCGCTGACCTGCTGCTGGGGCTCTCGGTAAAGGGCGCGTTCACGCCGGAGATGATCGCGTCGATGGCGCCGAAGCCGCTGGTCTTCGCGCTGGCGAATCCCGACCCGGAGATCACGTACGAGGAAGCACGCGCGGTTCGCGACGACCTCATTATGGCGACGGGCCGCTCGGATTATCCCAACCAGATCAATAACGTCCTCGGCTTCCCGTTCATCTTCCGCGGCGCGCTCGACGTCCACGCCACAGGGATCAACGAAGAGATGAAGCTGGCTGCGACCCACGCGCTGGCGGCGCTGGCCAAGGAAGATGTGCCCGACTCCGTGTGCCGCGCCTATGGCATCGATTGCCTGAAGTACGGCTTGGATTACATCATTCCGAAACCGTTCGATCCGCGTGTGCTGGTGTGGGAAGCTGCGGCCGTCGCTAAAGCGGCGATGGAGACCGGGGTTGCACAGCACCCAGTCAACATCGACGAGTACCGCGAGCAGCTCGAGAAGCGGCTGGGCAAAGCGCACGAGATGATGCGGATCATGGTCCACAAGGCGAAGGCGAACCCCAAACGCGTGGTCTTTCCCGAGGGCAATCACCAGAAGATTCTGCGCGCTTGCCATGTGCTGACGGAAGAGCAGATCGCGGTGCCGGTCCTGCTGGGCCGCGCGAGTGACATCCAGCGTACCGCGGCGGAACTCGGCGTTCCGCTCCAGGGAGTGACCATCATCGACCCCGAAACCGCGCCTCGCCGCCAGGAATACGTCAACGAGCTTTATCGCTTACGGCAGCGTCGCGGCGTCACTCTCGGCTCAGCCGACGAGCTGATGAACGACCGCAACATCTTCGGCTCCATGATGGTGCGTATGGGCGATGCCGACGCACTCCTCTCCGGTGTCACGCAGAACTATCCCGACACGCTCCGTCCGGCATTGCAGGTGATCGGTGTGCGCGAGGGGATCCACAAAGTCTCCGGCATCTACATCGTAATCACCCGCAAGGGCGACCTCTATTTCCTGGCCGATGCCACGGTGAACATTGAGCCCACGGCGGAGGACCTGGCGGAGATTGCGCTCTGCGCCGCGCAAGAGGCGCGTCGCTTCGACGTGGAGCCGCGCGTGGCCATGCTGTCGTTCTCCAGCTTTGGCTCGACGCGGCACCCACTGTGCGAGAAAGTGCGCCAGGCGGTCGAGCTGGCGCGTTATGCCGATCCCTCGCTGATCATCGACGGTGAGGTGCAGGGCGACATTGCCGTCAGTGGCAAGAAACTGGAAGAGGCGTTCCCGTTCTCGGCGCTGAAGGGCGGAGCCAATGTGCTCATCTTCCCCGACCTGCAGTCGTGCAACATCGCCTGCAAGCTGCTGGGGCCACTCGGCAATGCCGATGTTGTCGGCCCCATCCTGACAGGCATGGCGAAGCCGGTCCATCTGCTTACGCGCGGCGTTGAAGTGGAGGATGTAGTGAACATAGCAACCATTGCGGTGGTCGATGCGCAGGAGATCTCGGTACCAGAGGGCACACGCGTGGCCAGCGCGGTCGCAAGTGTGGGATAGTCGTTCAGTGTGAACTTAAGCAGAAAAGGCGCGCCAGAGATGACGCGCCTTTTCTTTGGCGAATTTGGTTGCGGCGAGCTATGGCGTGACCTGCCACGCGGTGCCATACAAATCTTGACCTTCTGCGGCACACGTCCCGTAGACATTCCCTTGGCTGTCGATGGCGAGATTTCCTCCGGGCTCGTTGCCGTCGTGATCGCTGAAGTCGTGCAAGTCGGTGTACGTCCAGCCGCCACCAGAGTGCGACAACTTGAACAGCGTTGGCCCCAACCAGAACGTGCCATACAGATTTCCGGCAGAATCCATGGCCAGGCGCGACTCGGATCCGCCGCCGTTGCCGGCGAGGTCATACAGCATGCTGTAGTTCCACGCGCCGCCTCCGGCTGGGCTCAACTCGAACACCGTGCCTGATCCGTCTCCGCCATTGTAGGTCGTGCCATACAGATTTCCGGCGGAATCCAGAATCACGCTCACGCGTGGCTCGTAGCCACCGGCGAAACCTGGGAAGCGATAGAGGATCTGTTCCGTCCAGCCGCCGCCGGAAGGCGACAGTTCGAACACGGTTCCGCAGCCATCGTTACAGCTCGGCACGCCGCCGAAGCGCGTGGTGCCGTAGAGATTGCCGGTACCGTCCATCACAACGCCATCGATCGGCTGATCGCCGTCATCGCCGCCCATGAAGCTGTAAAGGACACTTTCCGTCCACCCGCCGCCGGCCGGGCTGAGCTTGAAAATGCTGCCATAGCCAAACGTGCCCCCAAATTCAGTTGTGCCGTAGATGTTTCCCGCCGAGTCGAACACCAGATTGCCATTCGGTGCGTGCCCGTCCGGGGCATCTCCGAAGCTATATAAATGCGTCTCCGTCCAGTAACACAATGAGGTCCTGCAAGCGCTCGGAGGCGGCTGGAGCTTGAAAATCGCGCCGTAGCCATTCTGCGTGCCGACAGCGCCGTAGACGTTGCCATCTGGCCCCAAGATGACGGCATCATCAGGACCAAGGTCGCCGTTGCTGCGACTGAACTCATACAGAGGATTCAGCACCCAACCCGAGCCGGTCTGCTTCAGCTTGAATACCGTTCCCGCGCCGTTCAAGCCTCCCGTCACGGTTGCGCCGTAAAGATTGCCCGCACGATCCATAACTAAGCCACCGGGAATGCCTCCATCGCCCCCGCCGGTGAAGGTATGCAGCAGGGTGAATGTTTGCGCGGATAGAGGCTGGCTTAGAGCCACCCCGAGAACACCGATGGAACAAAAGGCTAAAGCGGTTTTTGCGGCACACAGGAGCGAGATCGACTCGCGATGTTGCGGCACATTCGTCATCACGATCTCCTTTTACTGCTTGCGCTCCCAGACGAAATTTTCTGTGCTGAACACTCTACACCCAAAATCGGCCGAACTGCCGGATGGGCTGGCTCAGAACGCGAGGAAGACTTCGTTGCTGCTGGTGGGGATCTTCAAATTAATTCCACGCTCGCGGTTCACGGCGATGGTCTTCTTGAGATCGAGCGCACTGATCGGGATGCTGCGATCTTGTCCCTCCGCGGTTACATGCAGAAAGCTGGAATAGAGGGTGTAGTTCTCGGCTTCCAGTTGCTCGCCATCGGTAAATACAAAGACGGTTTTCGGGATGGGTTGGGCCAGAGCTGCGCTATGCGTGGGCGGCACATTGACCAGTTTGGGGTGCACATCCGTCGCTTGGGGTGCGGAAGGGCTAGCGGGCGCGCGCCGATTGCCGGCCTGCACGGTCTCGGCCTTGGAGGGCAATCCGGCGCGGCCCAACAAATAGCGCAGGTGCGCTTCGCCTCCGCCGCCACTTGAGCTGGCAACGACGTTGCCGCTGCGGTCGATCACCACATAATGTGGATAGCTGTGCACACCGAAGCGCAGCGCGAGACTGCGGTCGCCGGTCGCAACCACGGCACACGACCTGGGGCTCGCCTGCAGGTACCTTCTGACGAGTGCTTCCGGTTCGCCGTCGTCCACCGCGAGAACAACGAGCCCGCTGCCGGCAAAAGCAGCCTGAACGCTGTCGACCGCCGCCTGATCGGCGCGGCAGACCGGGCACCAGGTTGTCCAGAATTGCAGCAGGACGACGTTGCCCCGGAGCGAGTCGTTGGTGAAGGTCTGGCCATCGATCGTCCTGGCAGTGAATTGCGGCGCGGGCGGGTCGGCGGCGGCAACGCCACAAAGCAGCACCGAACTCAGGACGCCATAGACGATCCGGCGAGCGGCAGTTTGTTTCACGATCATCGCCATCGTAACAGCCTATCGAAAAATAGGCGGCAAGAATGTGACAACCGTCCACCATGGTCAGTGATTAGTTAGTAGATCGAAGTGCACGGGCAAATGTTCGGCCGGTTGCGGATTCAGAATCCATTGCGATAGGCGCGGCAGTGTGCCATCATGCGAAGCTCTTTTCGAAGTGCGCGCCAGGGGGGAACTAAAATGGCTGAAAGCGCGTACCCACAGCAAAGGCCAGTTAAGGAGTATCTGAATGCTTACCCGCCCAGAAACAAGTGAATACGCTGAGTACTGCAAGAGCTACATCGCCCGTGTTCCCGACACTCCCGTGCTCGACTTTTTGGCGAAGCAGCCGGGGGACTACCGCCAACTTTTGACCGGCATCTCCGACCCCGATGCGGCCGCTCCGACTGCGCCCGGCAAATGGAGCATCAAGCAAGTGTTGGGGCATCTCTGCGATGGGGAACGCGTGTTGGCGTACCGGGCCCTGCGCTTCGCCCGCGGCGATGATCAGGAACTGCACAGCTACGAACAGGACGACTACGTTCGCGAGGCCGGCTCGAATTCCCGCGGCCTCGAAGAGCTGCTAGCCGAATTCGACAGCGTGCGGAAGGCGACATTGGGCCTGTTCGCGTCGTTGCCGCCCGGGTCCGAGACGCGAGCCGGAATCGCGAACGGGAATCGCATCACCGTGCGTGCGCTCGCCTACCTGGTCGCCGGCCACGCGCAGCATCATTACGAACTGCTGAAGGGGCATCTGGGAAGCAGGATCGCGCAGGCGAGCTGAGGGTGGAGCACTGTTCCAGCGGCGCATTGTTATACTGAGGACGCCATGGGAATCGTGAAGAATATTGCCGCCATCGCCAAGGGCATGAGCGTGACCTTCTCGGAGATGTTCAAGCCCACCATCGTCGAGAACTATCCCGACGGCCCCGGTCCCACCCGCGGTGCGATGTTTCAGGACCGCTTCCGCGGCATGCACGTGCTGCAGCGCGATGAGAATGGCCTGGAGAAATGTGTCGCCTGTTTCCTGTGCGCCGCGGCCTGCCCTTCGAATTGTATTTACATTGAGGCGGCAGAGAACACGGCCGAGAACCGCATCAGCGGGGCCGAGCGTTACGCCAAGGTCTACAACATCGATTACAACCGCTGCATCTTCTGCGGCTACTGCGTTGAAGCCTGTCCCACTGACGCCATCACGCACGGCCACGGCTTCGAGCTGGCGACCTATAACGCCAGCAATCTGGTTTACCGCAAGGAGCAATTGCTTTCCGGCACGCCCGCGCACATCGGCGCCAACGCTGTCTTCAACAAGGGAGACAACTACCGGCTCGCGCCCAAGCGCTGAAGCTGTTTCAGGGTAGCTGTTTTTGTTTTGAAGGGGCGCGCCTTCAGGCGCGCTGAAAGCCAATCGTAGAGATCGGCTTTGGCCGCTGAGAGACCGGATCCCTCCGGGCCTAAAGGCCAATTTAATCGGGTGCGGTACGGCGCGGCTAAAGCCGCGCCCTTGCAAAGCGGATACAGAAACTGCTCGAGACGTGTTACTTGTTCGTCCCGTCCAACTGCTCCAGGATCCCGTGTACGGGAATCCTTATCCACGCCGGGCGCTGCTCCAACTCGTATTCAATCTCGATTAGCGCGCGCTCGCTCATGTAGGCGGCGAGCAGAATTCGGAATTCATCCGCTTGTTGCGGCAGATAGGGCGCTGCGGCGCTGGCGGTCAGATACTCCTTGAGGAAGCTTGCACTGACCCAGCGATACCAGACGTGCGCCCACATCTCCAACTGCGGATGGGCCTCGCGGCTGGGCACGATGCCGGGGACGTCGCCAAACAGGGCGGCGTGCGAGGCGTAATGGAAGGAGCGCAGCATGGTGGCCACGTCGCGCAGCGCCGAGCGCTTAATGCGGCGCTCGCTCAAGGGCCGGGTCGGGTCGCCCTCGAAGTTGGTGATGAACCAGTCGCTGCCGGCAAAGAGCACGTTGGAGAGATGGTAGTCGCCGTGATTGCGGATGCGCGCCCCCGACATGCGCTTGTCGCGCAGCGAAAGCAGCTGGCTGCGAATCTCGCTTTCACGCTCCAGCACGATCGCAATGTCGGATTGCGCATTCGCCGGCAGCCCGCGCGCCTGCCCACGCAACATCTCGAACGAGCGGTTCAACTGACCGAGCATGCCGTGATAGACGCTTTGCCGGTAGAAGGTCGTAAACGGTTCGGGCGCGAAATCGGGGATGTCGGCGCGAGAACTCAGTGCGCTGTGCAACTCGGCCGTGCGCCGCGCCAGCAGCCGCGCGCTGTCCAGATAATTGCCCAGCAACTCCCCCACGATCTGCGGTACGGAGTCGTTCGGCTCCCAAAGAACCGGGGAGCGAAGGTCCCGCAAGCGCGGGTCGTGCTGCGGAATGACCAGTGCGTGCTCGAAAAACAATCCAAGCTGGTCCAGGGTGTAATGCCAGCCGCTGTTGGCGTTCCGGACCTGACTGCTGAGCGTCCCCAGGCAGGTCTCCACAACTCCATCGTCGTAATAGACACGGTAATCGAGCGATCCCAACGCCCGCGGAACGCGTTGGAAGGCGGTCTGCTTGCCCAGGAACTCCGGCATCTCGCGCCCGGGGTTGATGCCGTCCTCCAGCTTGCGATAGAGCTTCAGCATGAAGTCGCTGCCAAGGGTGATGACGGTGAAGCAATCATCGCTCTGCTGCGGGCTCGGCTCGAGGTTCGACTTCACGGTATTCCAGGCGCTGCGAAGCTCGCGCGTGTGTGAGCCCACCAGTTCGCCGCTGGCCCCGCGGATGCGCCGCCGGCGGACAATCGCGCGCAGCAAGCTGTCGCTGAATTCGCGATCGAGGGTCGCCGGGTAGAGCACGGCCCTGGTGCCGCCGGGCAGTCCGATAAGTGGTGTAACCACCCAGCCGCGGGGATCGTGCATCAGCGCCTCGGCTTTGTCGCCGACCGCCAGCGAAACCGGCACTAAATACACCTCCGGGTCGCCCTCGCCGAAGGTGACGGTGAGAAACAGCAAGTGGGCCGACGTGCCGGGCAACGACAGCACCTTGTGCAGCGCGATTCCGGTGATGTCGCGGCGCTTGCTGAGGAACCATGGCCGGCTGCGTAACATCCGCGGGATGACGCCCTGAAGCTGCTGCAGCGTCTTTTCCGACAACGCGTCCTCCAGGGATGAGACCTGCAGCACCGGCGCCTCCTGCGGCGCTCCCGTGGCACTGAACGAATCCTGCAGGACCTCGCGCGCCTGCAGATGAAACCAGTAGTAGGCATGAGGCCCCAGCGAAAGCAGGTAGGGATTCTCGGTGATGGCGGGAAACCTGGCGCGCCCAAAGACCTCGACGGGAATCATACCCTGGTGCTGGGCCAGCTCCAGTTCCACGCACTGCGCAAAGCGCGACAGGTTGGCGACCACCAGCAGGGTCTCGTCCTCGTACTGGCGGATGAAGGCCAGGACCTTGCGATTGCCAGGATACAGAAACTCCAGCCTGCCGCGCCCGAATGCCTGGAACTGCTTGCGTTGCTGGATCAGGCGCTTGGTGAACCACAGCAGCGAGTGGGAATTGTTCTGCTGGGCTTCGACATTAATGGTTTCGTAGTGATACTCGGGATCGATGTTGACCGGCAGATACAGCCGCTGCGGGTTGGCGCGCGAAAAGCCGGCGTTGCGGTCCGAGCTCCACTGCATGGGAGTGCGCACGCCGTCGCGGTCACCGAGATAGATGTTGTCGCCCATGCCGATCTCGTCGCCGTAGTAAATCACCGGCGTCCCCGGCAGCGAGAACAGCAGCGCATTCATCATCTCGATGCGCGGGCGATCGTTCTCCAGCAGCGGCGCCAGGCGGCGGCGAATACCGAGGTTGATGCGCATCTCGCGGTCGCGCGCATAGACGCGATACATGTAGTCGCGCTCTTCGTCGGTCACCATCTCCAGCGTCAGCTCGTCGTGATTGCGCAGGAACATGGCCCACTGGCAATTTTCCGGGATCGCCGGCGTGAGCTTGAGGATGTCGGTGATCGGGTAACGGTCTTCCATGCGCAGGGACATGAACAGGCGCGGCATCAGCGGGAAGTGAAACGCCATGTGGCATTCATCGCCCTGGCCGAAGTAGGCGACCGCATCTTCCGGCCACTGGTTCGCCTCCGCCAGCAGCATGCGGTCGCTATATTTTTGGTCCACGTGCAGGCGCAAGTCCTTGAGTGCCGCATGTGTCTCGGGCAGGTTCTCGCAGTTGGTGCCCTCACGCTCCAGCAGATACGGCACCGCATCCAGCCGCAGGCCGTCTACCCCCAGATCGAACCAGAAATCCATGGCCGCGAACATGGCCTCGCGCACCTCGGGATTGTCCCAGTTCAAATCCGGCTGATGCGAGTAGAAGCGGTGCCAGTAATACTGCTTGGCCAGCGGGTCCCAGGCCCAGTTTGAGCTCTCGAAGTCCTTGAAGATGATGCGCGCGTCCTTGTACTTCTCCGGCGTGTCGTTCCACACATAAAAATTGCGCCAGCGCGTTCCGGGCGCCGCGCGACGCGAACGCTGAAACCAGACATGCTGGTCGGAGGTGTGGTTCAGCACCAGCTCGGTAATGACGCGCAGACCGCGGCGGTGCGCCTCGCGCAGGAAACGCTGGAAGTCTTTCAGCGTGCCGTACGAGGGGTGGACGTCGGTGTAGTCGGAGATGTCGTAGCCATCGTCGCGCAGGGGAGAAGGGCAAAACGGCAGCAGCCATAATGCCGTTACCCCGAGGTCCTGCAGGTAACCCAGCTTCTGCGTGATGCCGCCGAAATCTCCGATGCCGTCAGTAACGCTGTCGAAGAAAGCGCGAACGTGAACTTCATAGATGATGGCGTCTTTGTACCAGGTGACATTCGGCGACAGATTCATGACGTAATGAGCGAATAGATGATGCTATGGCCGCGCCGCGGCGTTGTTCAACTCTGGTTGGATGAGGAATGCAGAGCCGGGGCTGCCGGAGAGGCCACGCCGATACGATCTTCCGCCGGGGCAGACTTGCGGCCGGCCAGGGAAAAAAGTCGAGCGCGGCCTGAACCTTCTCTTGACATTGGCGGCAAATGCATTATTATGCAGTAAGACGTATATTTATGCGATGTCGAAACTGACCCGTCATGCCGCAATCCGCAGGCTGGTGGCCGATAGCGAAGTCGCCAGCCAGGACGAGCTGCGGCGCAAGCTCTTCCGGCTGGGCCATCGGGTGACGCAGGCGACGCTGTCGCGCGACCTTCACGAACTCGGGCTGCTGAAGACGCCCGAGGGATACAAGTTGCCGCAGGGAGAAGAAGCCGAAATTTCGCTTCCCTCCATCGAGCGCCTGATTCAGACGTTCGTCTACGAAGTAAGGACGGCGCTGAACCAGGTGGTGATCAAGACCAGCGCCGGCAGCGCGCAGCCGGTTTCGGCGGCCATCGACGCCGAGGAGTGGGACGAAGTTGTAGGGACGATCGGTGGCGATGACACGATCCTGGCGATCACCACGGACAGCCGCTCCGCCGAGAGATTGGCGCAGCGCTTGCGCAAATTGATGGCGTAGGTGGAAGGGCACGACTTTGGGCGTGCCGAAAATCGATGTCAGAAGGCAGGCTTCAGCCCCGGCCGACCGTGGCTGAAGCCAGGGCTCACAAGGTGGCTGTCGCCGGGCTGAAGCCCGGCGCTTCCACCGATCGGTGATAGGTAATGACTGCCACTGTCCAACCCGCAATCTTCGGCGCCACCGGTTATTCCGGCTTCGAATTGGTACGTCTGCTGGCGCGCCATCCCGGCTCGAAGAAGCCCATGCTGGTGCGGCGCAACGGCGAAAGCGGCGGCTACGCCGACCTCGCCGAAGCCTTTCCCCAACTGGCGGGCAATGGCGGCTTCCCGTTCGAGACATTGTCCTGGCAACGAATGAGAGATGCCGGAGTCGATGTGGTCTTCTTCGCGACGCCCCACGAGTTTTCACGCGAACTGGCGCCCGAAGCTGTGGCGGAAGGTTTTCGGGTGATCGACCTGAGCGGCGCCTGGCGACTGAAGAACGCCGAAAATCGCCAAGTGTACGGGTTCGCGGATGCCGACGCGTACGCCGGCCTCGATGATTCGGCTGTGTACGGCTTGCCGGAGCTGCATGCGGGCGAGATTCGGAATGCCGTCCTGCTGGCCAATCCCGGCTGCTACTCGACGTCGATCATTTTGGCGCTGGCGCCGTGGATTCGCGCCGATTTCGTCGACCTGGAGCACGGCATCATCTGCGACTCGAAATCGGGAGTCTCCGGGGCAGGGAAGACGCCATCGGCGAAAACCCATTTCGTGGAGGTTGACGGCGATTTCTCCGCGTACAGCGTTTTCGGGCACCGGCACACCGGGGAAGTGCTGGAGCAGCTCGGCATCGGCAGCAGTTCGCTGCAGTTCACGCCGCATCTGCTGCCGATTCCGCGCGGCATTCTGTCGACGATTTACGTGAAGCTGGCAAACCCGGTAACGGCAGAGGAACTAGAACGATCGCTGCGCGAGTTTTACGCCGGCAAGCCTTGGGTGCGCGTATTCGGCGCGGCGCGGTTGCCGCAGATCAAGTTCTCGCTGAACAGCAACTATTGCGACATTGGTTTTTCGCTTTCGCCCGACGGCCAGCGGGCGGTATTGGTTTCCTGCCTCGACAACCTGCTGAAGGGCGCGGCCGGACAGGCCGTGCAGAACATGAACCTGATGTTCGGATTCGATGAGAAAGCGGGCTTGCCATGAAGCTGGTCATTAAAATCGGGGGCGCAGCGCTCGACGACAAGAAGCTCGTCAGCAGGTTTGCCGGCACGATTCCCAGCCTGGTGCGCGAAGGCCACAAGCTGGTGATCGTGCACGGCGGCGGCGCAGCCTTGAGCCGCACCTTGAAGCAGCTCGGATGTGAGACCACCTTCGTCGACGGTCTGCGCGTCACCGATTCGCAGACGCGCGATGTTGCCATCATGGTGCTCGCCGGACAACTGAACAAGCAACTGGTTGCCGCCATCGGTGCGGCCGGCCAGCCGGCGCTCGGCATCTGCGGCGGCGATCTGCGCATGGTGCTCGCCTCAAAGAAGAAAAAGCCTGACCTGGGATATGTCGGCGACATTTGCTCCGTCGATGCGCAGTGGATCGAGCGTCTCTGGAACGCCGGAGTCGTGCCCGTTATCTCCAGCCTCGCGCTCGGCTTTGACGGCGAATACTACAACGTCAATGCCGACCAGATGGCGTCGGCCTGTGCGGTGGCCTGCGGCGCTCACACTCTCATTTACCTGACAGACGTTGCCGGCGTGAAGGACCCCGACGGCGCGGTGATTCGTTGGCTGGATGTTCGTGCCATCAGCCACATGGTGGAACAGGCGACCGTCAGCGGAGGCATGCTGCCCAAGCTGCAGGCCTGCACTACAGCTTTGAAAAAAGGCGTGAACCGTGTGCGCATTCTGCCCGCGGCGCGCGCCGAAGTGCTGCCCGAATTCTTTTCTCAGCCCATCGAATGCGGCACTGAGGTGATTGTGTCGTGACGGCTCGCAACCATCTCGTGCTTTATCCCACTGAGCGCAAAGATGGCGCCCGGCCCGGGCCACGCTTTGATCGCGCCTTAGAGCGACGGACCTAGCCGCGCGCCCAGCGGCTTTGCCCCCGACATTGTTGTTTTTCGTTTCACCTGCTGCGTTGACAGAAGGAGCTATTACATTGATTGCGACTACCATTCCCCCAGGCGCGAACTCAAGCACGTACGCAGCTCGCAGCGTACCGGGTCGCGACCTGATTTCCATCCAGGACTTTTCTCCTGATGAGTTGGCTTGCGCGCTGGAACTGGGATCGGCGATGAAGGCGCGTCCCGCGGACTTTCGCGACATTCTCGCCGGAAAGCAGATCGTTCTGTTTTTCGAGAAGCCGTCTCTGCGCACGCGGCTGACGTTTGAGGCCGGCATCAACAGCCTCGGCGGAACGTCGTTTTTCGTCGATCAAACGCAATCTCGCCTCGGCGCTCGCGAACCGCTCTGCGATGTCGCGCATAATTTGGAACGCTGGATCGACGGCATCGTGCTGCGAACCTTCTCACACGAAACGGTCACTACGATGGCACAGCACGCCAGCATCCCGGTCATTAACGCGCTCAGCGAGCTGGAGCATCCCTGCCAGGCGATGGCCGACATGCTGACCTTGCAGGAGCATTTTGGCGATCTGCGCGGCGTGCATCTCGCCTATGTCGGCGACGGCAACAATGTCGCTCACTCGCTCATGCTGGCAGCCGCCAGTCTCGGCGTGTCAATCACGGTCGGCACGCCAAAGGGCTACGAGCCCGACTCGGCGATCACCGAGGTCGCGCGCCTGCTGGCTGATCTTTCGGGCGCGAGAGTTTGCGTGACCAACGATCCCATCGAAGCCGCCGCCGGCGCGGACGCGATCTACACCGATGTGTGGGCGAGCATGGGGCAGGAGCATCAGGCTGCCGATCGCAGCAAGATCTTCATGCCATTTCAAGTCAACCAGAAGCTGTTCTCGTACGCCGCTAATCACGCCGTGTTCATGCACTGCCTGCCGGCGCATCGCGGCCACGAGGTTACGGCGTCAGTTATCGATTCGCCCCGGTCGGTCGTCTTCGATCAGGCGGAGAACCGGCTGCACGTTCAGAAATCGATTCTTGTTTTGCTGCTGGAAGGCGATATTCACCGCTTTCCGCCGAGGAGCGCCAATGCGTGAAAAAGTGGTACTTGCTTATTCGGGTGGGCTCGACACGTCCATCATCATTCCGTGGCTCAAAGAAAACTATGACTGCGATGTGATCGCCTTTGTCGCCGATGTTGGACAGGGCGACGATCTCGAGGCTGTCGTGCAAAAGGCCTACGACACCGGCGCGTCTAAGGTCATCGTCGAAGATCTGCGGCAGGAATTTCTGACCGACTACGTTTTTCCCGCGATCCAGGCAGGCGCAGTGTACGAGCACAAGTACCTGCTTGGGACCTCTCTGGCTCGGCCCATCATTGCGAAGTACCAGGTCGAGGTCGCGCTGCGCGAAGGCGCGACGGCTGTCTCTCACGGCTGCACCGGCAAGGGCAACGACCAGGTGCGTTTTGAGCACGCCTATCAGGCGCTGGCGCCGCAGTTGAAGGTCATCGTGCCTTGGCGCGAGTGGACGCTGCAATCGCGCGAGGATTGCCTCGACTATGCCGAGCAGCACGGAATTCCCGTTGCGCAAAGCCGCGAGAAGATCCACAGCCGCGATCGCAATCTGCTGCACGTCAGCCATGAAGGCGGCGAGTTGGAAGATCCCAACACTGCCCCGCTGCCCACCACGTGGACGTGGACCAACTCGCCGCAGACTGCGCCCAACGACGTGGAGAAAGTCGCCATCGAGTTCAGACACGGCTTGCCGGTTGCAGTAAACGGGGCCGAGCTCGATCCGGTTGCGCTCGTCGAGGTGCTGAACGAAATCGGCGCGCGCAACGCGATCGGCCGCATTGATCTGGTGGAGAACCGCTTCGTCGGCATGAAGTCGCGCGGCTGTTACGAGACGCCCGGGGGAACGCTGCTGCTCACCGCCCATCGCGAGTTGGAAGCGCTCTGCCTCGATCGTGAACTCTCGCACTTCAAACAGCACATCGCGTTGAAGTACGCCGAGCTGGTTTACTTCGGCCTGTGGTTCACGCCGCTGCGCGAATCGTTGCAGGCGTTCGTGGAAACTTCGCAATCCGATGTCAACGGCACTGTCACGCTGGCGCTCTACAAGGGCAACGTGGAGATCGCCGGGCGCCAATCGGAGACGTCGCTCTACCGGCCCGACATCGCCAGCTTCACCATGGGCGCGAGCTACAACCAGAAGGACGCCGAGGGCTTCATCCGCATTCTCGGATTGCCGGCGCGCTCGCGGGCGATCATCCACGGCAGCCAGCACCTGGGAGTGCGTCCGCTGCGCGGCGGAAAGAAAGTAAGTGGGGCTTCGCAAGGCGCTCAGATTGCGCTCACTGGCGACTGAGGAGGAAATGGAATGAAGATGTGGTCGGGCCGCTTCGGCCAGGCGCAGGACGCGGAGTTCGACGAGTGGCAGCGGTCGTTTCCCTTCGACCGCGTGCTGCTGCCCTACGAAGTCGCCGCCAGCAAGGCGCACGCGTCCGCGCTGGCGAAGGCCGGCGTGCTGAGCAGGGAAGAACTGGCAGCGACGCTTGCGGCGCTTGAGCAGATCGCTGGCGACGGTGTGCCAGCGGATGACGACCCGTCAATTGAGGACGTGCACCACTACGTCGAGAAGCGGGTGGTCGAGATTGCCGGCGAAGTCGGGATGAAGTTGCACACCGGCCGCAGCCGCAACGAGCAGATCGCCTCCGACCTGCGGTTGTACGTTCGCGAGCAAATCGACGCCATCATGCGACTGCTGACGGAGTTCGCGTCTGTTTTCGTTCAGCAGGCCGAAGCAGCGGGCGACAATGCGATGCCCGCTTACACGCATCTTCAGCGAGCCGAGCCGGTGCTGGTCGCACATTGGCTGCTGGCCTACGTCGAGATGTTCCTGCGTGACATCGACCGGCTGGCGGACTGCCGCAAGCGGCTGAATGTCTGTCCGCTGGGTTCGAGCGCAGTGGCGGGAGCAATTTTCGCGCTCGATCGCGAAGCCATCGCAGATGAGCTCGACTTCGATGCGGCAACCGCGAACAGCATCGACACGACCAGCGATCGTGACTTCGCCCTCGAATTCGTCCAGGCGTTGTCGGTGGTCGCGCTGCACCTCAGCCGCTGGGCCGAAGAGTTCATCCTCTTCACGACCGCTGAATTCGGTTTCATCACACTGCCCGAGCCGTACGCGACGGGCAGCAGCGCGATGCCGCAAAAGAAGAATCCCGACGCGCTGGAGCTGATTCGCGGCAAGTCGGGCCGAGTGTTTGCGGAAGCGACAGCACTGTTCATTAGTGTGAAGGGCCTGCCGCTCGCCTACAACAAAGACTTGCAGGAGACACAGCCGCCACTGTTCGCGGCGGCGCAGCAGGTCTCCAGCACGCTTCGCGTGGCAACTGGCTTCATGTTGGCTGTCCAGTTCAACTACGACCGCATGCACGAAGCTGCGAGCTGCGGCTTCATGAACGCCCAGGCCGCAGCGGCGTATCTGGTGCGCCAAGGTATTCCGTTCCGGCGGGCGCATGAGCTGGTGGGCAAGGCCGTGCGGCTCTGCGTCGAACAGGGCTGCGAGCTGGAACAACTATCCGGAGAAGACTACGCGGTTTGCGGCATTGCCGCCGACGAGCCGTTTTACCAAGCGCTGGCGCTCGACGAAGTGCTGGCCGTTCATGACGTCCCGGGAGGCACCGCGCCGGCGCGCGTTCGGGAAGCCTTACAGACGGCGAAAGCAACACTATCCCAATATTTCGGAGTCGCCCATGCATGCACGTAACGCCACGCTTCCCGATGCTTTCGCGATCGAACAGCTGATCCAGGTCCATGTTGCCGACGGCACGCTGTTGCCGCGCTCGCTCGCCGAAATCTGCGAGAACATCCGCGACTTCGTCGTCGTCGAGAACGACGGCGAGATCGTCGGCTGCGGCGCGTTGCATCTCTACGGCATGCATCTGGCGGAAATTCGCTCCATCACCGTGACCAACAGAGCGAAAGGGAAGGGCTCGGGCCGCGTGCTGGTTGACGCCCTGCTGAAAGAAGCGCAGAAGCAGAGCGTGACCTGCGTCTGCCTGTTCACGCGCATTCCGGATTTCTTCGGGAAAATGGGATTTCAGACGGTCGAGAAAGGGCAGCTACCGGACAAGCTTTTGAAGGACTGCATCCGCTGCCCGCGGCAGAACGCCTGCGACGAGATCGCCATGTATCGCGGCACGCTGCCGAAGCTTGCGGGGATCCGCCGTCAGCGCGCGGCGCAGCAATCGTACGTGCAGATCGCGCCGCTGCACGCATGAATAACTGGTTTCTTTCTCGGTCTAACGCGGCGCGTCCTCTGGTGACTCAGCGAACAAGAAAACGTACGAGCGCCGCAGGCGCGGAAGAGTTTGCCCGCCTTTCAAGGCTGGGTAAGCGTTGCCAACAGGACCGAGTCCCGTAGGGACGACAGCCTGCCTTGCCTACGGCACTCGAGTCTCTTGTTCACGCTACCCAGCGCTGAAGCGCTGGGCTAAACTCTTCCGCGCCTGCGGCGCTCGTTCTGCGCGGGGAGGCGTTTAGATGACGACCTCAGATGTTTGACAGTCGCTGACGTTGCAACGAGCAGTTGTGCCGCTCAAACTGACAACCGGTAACCGACCACTGCTTCTAGAACGCCGCCTGTCCCGTGATGTGTTCGCCGATGATCAGGGTGTGGATGTCGTGCGTGCCCTCGTAGGTCTTCACCGACTCCAGGTTCGCCATGTGGCGGAAGATGGGGTATTCGTCGGCGATGCCGTTAGCACCGAGGATGTCGCGGGCCAGGCGCGCGCACTCCAGCGCCATCCAGACATTGTTGCGCTTGGCCATCGAGATGTGCCACGGCTTGGCCGTGCCCGCGTCCTTTAGCCGGCCGACTTGCAACGCCAGCAGTTGCGCCTTGGTGATTTCGCTGATCATCCACACCAGCTTCTCCTGCACCAGCTGATGGCCGGCAATCGGCATGTCGTGGAACTGCTTGCGGAACTGCGCGTACTGCAGCGCGCAGTCGTAGCAGGCCATGGCTGCGCCGATTGCGCCCCACGCAATGCCGTAGCGCGCCTGGTTCAGGCAGCCCAGCGGCGACTTCAGCCCGCCGGAGCCAGGCAGCAGGTTTTCTGTTGGGATACGGACATCCTGTAAAGAAAGACTTGAAGTCACCGAGGCGCGCAGCGACCACTTGCCATGCACATCGGCAGCCTTGAATCCCGGCCGGTCGGTCTCGACGATGAAGCCGCGAATCAGCTCGTTGTCGTCTTCCACCTTCGCCCAGATGATGGCGATGTCGGCGATTGAGCCCGAGGTGATCCACATCTTTTCGCCGTTCAGCACGTAGCTGTTGCCGTCTTTGCGAGCGCGCGTCCGCATCGCGCCGGGGTTAGATCCCGCATCCGGCTCGGTCAGCCCAAAGCAGCCAAGGACCTCGCCCAGGGCCATCTTGGGCAGATACTTCTGTTTCTGCTCCTCGCTGCCGAAGGCGTAGATGGGATACATGCACAGCCCCGACTGCACGCTGACGAACGAGCGCACGCCGCTGTCGCCGCGCTCCAGCTCCTGCGTCATCAGGCCGTACTCCACGCTCGACATGCCGGCGCAGCCGTAGCCTTTCAGACTGGCGCCGTAAAAGCCGAGCTCGCCCATGGGCTTGATCAGCTCCTTGGGAAAACGGCCGTCGCGGTTGCACTGCTCGATGATGGGGATGAGGTTCTCTTCGATGAACTTGCGCGTGGTGTCACGCACCAGCCGCTCGTCATCATTGAGCAGCGTGTCGTAGTCGATAAAATCCACGCCCTTGAACTTGAGTGCCATGCGGTGTCTCTTTCTACCGGAGAATTGCGAATGCCCCCATTCTGTGCCGCATTAGCACAGCCTGGGATGTCTGAGATGAACTTTCGAAAGTAACAGGCAGGGAAGAACGGGGTCAAACCCGGCAACGCTACTTGCACGCGATTCGCCGTCGTTCGAAGGCGGCGAACGAGAGGGGAAGACACCACCACACGAGAGAGCCGCTCTTCGCTCAGTGTGAGAGAGGGCGCTGCCTGGCTGCTGCGCCCGAATCGAGAGCAGCAGCCAGTCTGGTGATTCGCTAACCTCGCAGATTAGTGGTTCACGGTCAGAGTCACGGTAGTCGAGTTTCGCAAGCTGCCGCTGGTGCCCGTGATCGTCAACGTGTAGTTTCCATCCTGCGTGAAGTAGCTGGTTGAGACCGTCAGTGTCGAGTTGCCGGGCGGCGTCAACGACTGCGGGTTAAAGCTGCACGTGGCATACGACGGGCAGCCGCTGAGGCTGAGGGTGACGCGGCTGTTGAACCCGTTCACCGGTGCCAACGACACCGTGTAGGTCGTCCGAGAACCGCGATTGATGGTTTGACTGTGCGGCGAAGCCGAAATCGTGAAGTTAGGCGCGCCGGTCACAGTCAGGGTTATGGTCGTGGTCTGCTGTACTCCACCTCCGTTGCCGGCCACCGTGATGGGATAGGTTCCGGTCGGCGTACTAGATCCAACCGTAATCGTGATGATCGAGCTGCCGTTACCCGGCGCCGGAATGGTGCCCGGGTTGAAGCTTGCGCTTGCCCCTGAGGGCAATCCGGAAGCGGACAACGCGATCGAGCTGTTGAAGCCGTTCACCCCAGCGGTCGTAATCGTCGACGTGCCGTGATTGCCTTGTGCAACGCTCAACGAGCTAGGCGACGCCGAGATCGTGAAGCTGGGCGGCGCCGTCACAGTGAGGGTTACCGTCGTGGTCTGCTGCGTCCCACCTCCATTGCCGGTCACCGTGATGGGATAGGTTCCGGTCGGCGTACTGGCAGCAACGCTGATGGTGATGGTCGAGCTGCCATTACCCGGCGCCGGAATGGTGCCCGGGTTGAAGCTTGCGCTTGCCCCCGAAGGCAATCCGGAAGCGGACAACGCGATCGAGCTGTTGAAGCCGTTCACCCCAGCGGTCGTAATCGTCGACGTGCCGTGATTGCCTTGTGCAACGCTCAACGAGCTAGGCGACGCCGAGATCGTGAAGCTGGGCGGCGCCGTCACAGTCAAGGTCACCGTGGTGGTCTGCTGCGTCCCACCTCCATTGCCGGTCACCGTGATGGGATAGGTTCCGGTCGGCGTACTGGCAGCAACGCCGATGGTGATGGTCGAGCTGCCGTTACCCGGCGCCGGAATGGTGCCCGGGTTGAAGCTTGCGCTTGCCCCCGAGGGCAATCCGGAAGCGGACAACGCAATCGAGCTGTTGAAGCCGTTGCTCACAGCGGTGGTTATGGTCGACGTTCCCTGATTGCCTTGCGCCACGCTCAGCGAAGTCGGCGACGCCGAAATCGTGAAGCTGGGCGGCGCCGTCACAGTGAGGGTTACCGTGGTGGTCTGCTGCGTCCCACCTCCATTGCCGGTCACCGTGATGGGATAGGTTCCGGTCGGCGTACTGGCAGCAACGCTGATGGTGATGGTCGAGCTGCCGTTACCCGGCGCCGGAATGGTGCCCGGGTTGAAGCTTGCGCTGGCCCCCGAGGGCAATCCGGAAGCGGACAACGTAATCGAGCTGTTGAAGCCGTTGCTCACAGCGGTGGTTATGGTCGACGTTCCCTGATTGCCTTGCGCCACGCTCAGCGAAGTCGGCGACGCCGAAATCGTGAAGCTCCCTACACCCGCGCTGACGTTGAGCATGATGGTGGCGCTCTGCTGCGTGCCACCGCCATTACCTGTGACCGTGATGGAGTACTTTCCGGTGGGCGTGTTGGAAGCTGTCGCGATCGTCATGCTCGCGCTACCGCTGCCAGGGGCCGGGATGGTGCTGGGGTTGAAGCTAATCGTGGCGCCCGCAGGCAAACCCGAGGCCGACAGAGCGATGGAGCTGTTGAAACCATTACTGACCATGGTGGTGACGGTCCCGGTCGCCTGATTGCCTTGTGCCACACTGAGCATGAACGGCGAGGTCGCGATACTAAAGCTTCCCGCGTTCGCGACCACAATACTCAAGGCCCTGGTAGCGGTGTTCTGGAGCGAATCTGTAACCTGGACGGTGAAAGGATAGGTCCCAGCCGTGGTTGGCGTGCCCGCGACAATGCCGCTGGAAGCATTGATGGTCAATCCAGGTGGAAGTGGGCCAGAACCGTTGGCCAGCCCCCATGTATAAGGCGGCGTTCCGTTGCTGGCGATTAGCGTTGCCGAATACGCTGTGCCCACGCTGGCGTTCGGCAGCGAGGCGGTAATGATGGTCAATCCCTGGCCATTCGCCGGGCTGACCAACAGCGAGCTCCAGGACACGCCGTACACGGAAGAGATCCGCATACGGCCCAGGGTCACGAGCATGTTATCGCTGACCGTAGCCGGAGCGCTGAGAGTATAACCGTTGTAGGGCTGGTTTCCGGCCAGAACATAGCCGTCGAGCCACGATGCTTCGGTCTGACCCTGCACGATCCAGTCATAGACGTTTTGTCCGGCGGTGTTCCCGCAGGTATCGTTGCTGCCGAATCCTCCGAAGCCGGGTTCACCATACAGGGTCACGTTGTAGTTGCCGTTTGGCAATGCAACATCGACCCGGGTGTCGGCGCCAAGATTGGTGCTGCGACTGTAGAGCTGCGAGTCGGCGCCCGTCCAGGTATCGTTTACACAAAGAGGAAATCCCTGCCAGGTGCCGTTGTGTGATCCCCACAACAATCCAGGAGATTCATAGTTATTGTTGAATCCGTAATTGGCATAGGAGCCGGTCCAGACATTTCCCTCGGAATCTGTATAGTCTCCCGTGTAATTGCCCAAAGCCAGGCGATAGGCCCCATCCGTGCCTACGGGAAGGCAGGTAGCTTCAATATAGAGCGGCAGGGCATTGGGATCGGCCGAGGAAGTGACCGTGATCATCCCTTGCTCTTTAACCGCGCAGTTGGGCATGGTCAGCAGGCCGGTCGAGGAAACGCTTGCGCCCGGTATTCCCGAATTGATGGCGTAGCTGGCCGCCGTATTGACATTGCCATTTACCCAGACATTCAACGGGTAGCTTGTATTCGCGGCAACGGTCAGACGCTCCCGGTCGGTTCCGATGGTGGTGCCTTGTAGAATCACATCGTCGGAGGCACAGCCGTTGGAGCCGCAAACGGTCACGTAAGTGCGGTTGACGCTACTTTGCTGGTAAGTCGCTAAATTATTGGAGAGCTGCTGCGAGGAGCGATTTACTACTTCGAGATAGTTCTCGATAGGTTGCAGGCCCGTCCAATTTTCTATATTGACCGCCGCGTCAACCAACACATTGGGATGAAACTCGCTGCCTATCGTACTGTTGTCCCAATTGTCGCTGGGCACCGTGCCGTCGGCCACCACCATCCCGTACTTCTGCAGGGTTTGCAGGTAGACCTTGGCGTAGGGACACCAGTTGGTGAGGTCGGTCGAGGTGCAAAGCCCGTTCAGGTCGACGGATGAGCTGAGCCGGATAGTTGCACCGTAGGGAAAGAAGTCCTGAACGAAGTAGGCGTATCCGTGGCAGCCCCCGTTGCTGAGTGTGCAGGTTCCCCAGCCCGAGGAGTTGACCGAAATGGAGCAGTCATAATTGTCGATGGCAGTACAACTCTGGTCACCATTCAATGCAGCCCACGGACCGGTCAGGCCCGTAATGTTGATATGGAAGATACAGCCAGGTGTGTAGGTATAGTTGTCACAGGGCTGGGAGTGTGAGATGTCGGTCAATGTTGTAATGATGGTTGTAGTACCAGGTGTTGCGGAACCGAGAAAGTTTTGGAAGCCCAGATTGCCATAGGCATACAGTGTAGCGGGCCAGATATTGCGCGCCGAAAGATACGAGTTTGACATCGTGGTGCGGATAGCGTGACCCAGATCGCTGCGCCCCGCCTGAGTCGCCGCATACCATTCATTCAGCTTGAGCGAAGTTGCGCTCATCGGCATACCCGCGGCATCTACGCCACCCAGCTCGGCATACGATGTTGGCGAAAACTTCTGCCCGGATTGCGAGTTGTACGCCGGCCCAATGGATGGCAGTGCAGTCATACTCGTGCCGCTCGGCGCAGCGCCCCAGCTACTGGAGTCAAAGGGCAGGGTGCCGCTATTGGTGCCCGTCAGCGTCATACGCCAATTGCCATTGGCGGCCGCCCAGGCTCCCGTCCCGCCGGCAATGGAAACGCTATAGTTCTGCGGGATGGGCCAGGCGGTATTGGTGGTCCAGGTCACGCCGGTGGGGCTGCCTGCAGTGAACGAGGAGGTGCGGAAATCGACGTACAGGTTGTAGATTTCGGTGCCCTGGCATGTCTGAGTGTTCATAGTGAACAGATGACGATCATAGCCCGCGCCCGCGTCGAAGTTGACGCCGTTTTCCATAATCCAGGTGCGCTCCGGCGGAATGGGGAAATTTGTGTCCTGATATCCGTTGGAGTTCCCAGGATAGAAGAAATGCATCAACTGCTGCTGCGTGCTATTGCTGACAGGATTGTCATAGAAGCCCTCCACACTCGCGTAGAACTTGAGCGTATGGTAGATCGGATATTGCGTGCCGTCCTCGGCAACGCGAGTAAGCCACCTCGCGCTGTGCGGATCCACCGGCAGAGTATCGACAGGAATGTTGAAGGGACTGTTGTTGGGCAACTCCTGGCAGCCCCGGCTCTGATTTTGGGCAGTAACCGAGGATGGGGCAGAGTAATCGCCTGAACTGCTGATCGTTCCCTGGCCGGTTACCTGCCAGGTTATTCCCGATCCACAACTAGCCGAAAAGTTGTATGTCCCACCTGTCGGCACTGCGACAGCCGTAGAAGGCGAGATTGTGCAAGTTTTAGCTGCAAGTGATTGCAATGACATGAATAAAACAAATGCAGACAGAATTGACTTTGCCACGTCGCGCACCGCCAAAAAGAAATAAACTCACTGTGGGTGAGATTTCAGTCTATTTGACTGGCACTACTAGGCTATACACAAAAGAGCGGCGGTTGGAACGAAAGTAACCACAACTACGTGCCAAAAGTCACATAGTCTGGCGACCATCCTTACCTAGTTATGCAACCGTGCAATGAGTTAGCGAACCGCAAGTGGGTCAGCTTGAAATCTGATTGGAGAAATACCAAGTCGAGTGCGCCAGTTGGGGCAGTGCCCCAGGTTCGCGCCATCGTTTGAACCTAACCTGGGCCCACCTTAGCCCAAGAGACGGCGAGCGTGGGGCACCGTTGGTACTGGGATTCTCGGCGCGAGGGCGGCCGGCTTTCTCTCACGTGGAGAATCCGGGTGGCCGTTCGCCGGCGACATTGAACGCTCGCTCCAGCGCCATTCCGGCTTCGCAAAGCGTCCCTTCTTCGAAGAGCCCTCCGATCAGCGTCACGCCATGTGGCACGCGGCGTGGCGGCGAGAACTTGGGCAAGGGATGTACCGGATCGGGCGCCCAGTCGCTGCGCGCTTCCGAAACTTCCACGAAGCCCGCGCGCAGGGTGAGCGAAGGCTGTCCGGTGAAGTTGGTGATGGTCAGCATCTCGTCGCGCAGAGACGGTACGAGCAGCAGATCGACTTGCGAAAAGATACGGCCCATCTCGTTGGCCACCATGCGGCGGAAGCGATCAGTCTGCACCATGTCCACCGCGGAAAGAAATCGCGACTGGCGGAAGGTGTTCGGCCAGGCATCGGCGACCTGCACTTTCATCTCTCTCAGGCCGTCGCTCAGGGTCAGCTCTTCAAAGGCGGCGGCGGCTTCCGCGAACAGGATGAGGTCGAGCGAATCGTATGGCCAATCGGGAAGCGAAACCTCGACGGGTACCATGCCAACCTTGCTGACCGTCTGTAGCGCCATGCGATCGACGTCTGTGGCCGGCGCGTCTTTCATCCAGGCACGGAAGTAGCCGACGCGCAAACCTTGCACGCTCGCGCCGGCTGTGAAGTCGAGCTTGCTGGGAACGCTGTTGACATCGCCCGCATCGGGCCCGGAGATCGTGTTCAACACCAGGATGGTGTCTTCGACGCTGCGCGCCATCGGCCCCAGCTTGTCCAACGACCAGCACAGGGTCATCGCGCCGGTCCGCGCCACGCGGCCATAGGTGGGGCGCAGTCCGGTGATGCCGCAACGCATCGAAGGACTGACGATGCTGCCGCCGGTTTCGCTGCCGATGGCAAAGGCAACCAGTCCGGCCGCCGTTGCCGCGCCCGGTCCGGCACTCGAGCCTGACGATCCTTCCTCCAGCAGCCAGGGATTCATGGTCTGCCCGCCGAACCAGATATCGTTGAGCGCAAGCGCACCCAGGCTGAGCTTCGCGACCAGCACCGCGCCTGCATCATTCAGCCGCTGCACCACGACGGCATTGTCTTTGGGAATGCGATTGCGAAAAGGCTCCGCGCCATACGTGGTCGGGATGCCCGCGGTATCGAGCAGGTCCTTCGCGCCCCACGGAATACCGTGCAGCGGGCCGCGATACTTCCCGGCAGCGATCTCCTGGTCGGCTCGCCTGGCCTGTTCAAGCGCCAGCTCGCGCGTGAGCGTGATGACACAGCGCAGTTCGGGAGTGAATCTCTCCAGCCGGGTTAGATAAATGTTGGTGAGCCGCTCGGAGGTGAGCTGGCGCGACTGGATCCAGCGCGAGAGCTGCCACAGGTAGGCGAACGCGATGTCCTCGTCACGCGCCGGCAGCGGGCCGGGATCGGTGTTGCTGCGGATGAATTCGCTTTGCGACGGCAGTTGCTTGTGCCCGGGCAGCACCGGGCCCCAGCGCGACCATGGCGACACGCCGCCTGGAATCGCGACCTTGTGGGGCCCGACTCGCAGCTCGTAGAGCGCCGCCATCGACATACGCCAGTTGCTCGCCGCCTGCTCCAGTTCCTGCTCACTGAAGTTCACCTGCACGAGCTTCTCGGCGCGCGCGAAGGTGTCGGCGGAAACCTCCGGTCCAACCGGCGGCGCGGTGCCGAACGCCGGTGGCGCACCGGGAGTTGGAGTGGGAGGCTTCTGCTCCTGGGCGTGGCCGGCAATGGCCGTGCCCGCCAGGGCAAGAGAAAGCTGGGTCAGAAACTGTCGGCGTGAACAGGACATGTTCTCCTCGGCGAGCCTGGGCCTTGGACAAGCCGTCTCCCGCTCGCCTGCTGGCAAGATACAACAACGCGGCAGCGCAAGCCATGTGTGCGACGACGTTGGTGGCCAAGGCCAAGGCTGTCTCCCACATTGTCGGATATCAAGTTGCTTTTTGTGACCGTCCTACATTGTGGCCTCAGACAATGAGGTATAGCACTGGCAGTGGGAGTGGGTCTGGCGGCCGCACACGCTTTTACAACTTTTTTACACTATTTTGATGTACGGCGTCTCGGAATTGGCGTACTCTCGTTGCAATTGCAAACCTGATCGGAGAGAGAGGGGAGATGGCCAAACAGCCGCTCCCCATTTTCTTAGTGGCCAGTTTGCCCCTCCGCCATAATTCCGTTTGCTATTCATATGACAGCCGCGCATTCGACGCCGGCAACTGCCTACTGGCAACTGACTACTGGCTGCTGCTACGATTTCCTGTTATGCCAGTCCTTAGTGATATTCCCGTCTCCTCCTACACCCCGGTTCATGCGCCGCGCGGCAACCAGCTCTCCTGCAAAGGCTGGGCGCAAGAAGCTGCGATGCGCATGCTGATGAACAATCTCGATCCCGATGTCGCCGAGCGCCCGCAGGACCTCGTCGTCTATGGTGGCACCGGCCGCGCCGCCCGCAACTGGGAGTGCTACCATGCCATCGTTAATTCGCTGAAGTCGCTCGCGAATGACGAGACGCTGCTGGTGCAATCGGGCAAGCCGGTCGGCATATTCCGCACACACGACTACGCCCCGCGTGTGCTCATCTGCAACGCCAATCTTGTCGGCCATTGGTCGAACTGGGAGAAGTTCAACGAACTGGAGAAGCTCGGGCTCACGATGTACGGCCAGATGACCGCGGGCTCGTGGATTTACATCGGCACGCAGGGAATCATCCAGGGCACGTACGAGACGTTTTCCGCCGCCGGCGAGAAACACCTCGGCGGCGATCTCGCGGGTAAGCTCATCGTCTCCGGCGGCATGGGCGGTATGAGCGGCGCGCAACCGCTGGCCGCAACCATGACCGGCGCATGCTTTCTCGGAATCGAGGTCGATCCCGAGCGCATCAAGAAGCGGCTGCGCACCGGCTATTGCGACTTCATGGTCAATTCGCTCGATGAAGCGCTTGGCATCATCAAGAACGCCGTCCACAAGAAAGAAAACATCTCGGTCGGGCTGGTCGGCAATTGCGGCGACATTATTCCTGAGCTGGCCGAGCGCGGCGTCGTGCCCGATATCCTCACCGACCAGACCTCGGCACACGATCCGCTGAACGGCTATGTGCCCAGCGGCATGTCACTAGAAGAAGCCTTCTCGCTGCGCAAGAGCGATCCGAAGGCATATGTTGAGCGCTCACTCGATACCATGGCGCGCCACGTCGAAGGCATGCTGAAGCTGCAGAAAATGGGGGCGGTGACCTTCGACTACGGCAACAACATCCGCACGTTTGCCTTCGAACACGGCGTGAAGAACGCCTACGATTTTCCCGGCTTCGTTCCGGCGTACATTCGTCCGCTGTTCTGCGAAGGCCGCGGACCGTTCCGCTGGGCGGCGCTATCGGGCGACCCCGCCGACATCCATACCACCGACGACCTCGTGCTGGAGATGTTCCCGCGCAATCGCATCCTCAGCCGCTGGATCAATCTCGCGCGCAAGCGGATCAAGTTCCAGGGACTGCCGTGCCGCATCTGCTGGTTGGGCTATGGCGAGCGCGCGCAGTTCGGCCTCGCGCTCAACGAAATGGTAAAGAGTGGCAAGCTCAAGGCGCCCATCGTCATGGGCCGCGACCACCTCGACTGCGGCTCCGTCGCCTCGCCCTTCCGCGAGACCGAGGCGATGAAAGACAGCAGCGACGCCATCGCCGACTGGCCACTGCTGAACGCACTGCTCAACACCGCCAGCGGAGCTTCGTGGGTGTCGATCCACAACGGCGGCGGCGTGGGCATCGGCTACTCGCAGCACGCCGGTCAGGTAACGGTTGCCGACGGCAGCGACGAAATGGCCAAGCGCATCGAGCGCGTGCTGACCAATGATCCCGGCATCGGCGTGGCACGCCACGTGGACGCGGGCTACGACGACGCCAAGGCGTTTGCGAAGGAGAAGGGAATCAAGGTGCCGATGGCGGAATAGCAATCAGCCACATGGTAAAGCCGGCCCATGGGCCAGCCTCCGAGCTTGCGCAATCGAAATTGCGCAGCAGCTTTATCGGTGGCTGTACGGCCCTGATGGCCCGCTCTACCGAACAACTACCTTGTCGCCTCGAATTCCGTCCACGGCTGCGAGTCCATGTCGCGCAGCACGTCCTTCTCCCAGTTGAATTCCGGATGCGCCTGCAAGTGCGGCGCGGCTTTGAAGTCAATGCCGCAGGCGTGACCCGCGGCGGCGACCAGCTGCATCTTCTCGGCCATAGCGGCCGTCGTCGCCTTGTTCTGTACCGTGCCGGCCGGCCCAAACGGCGGCTCCCAACCAGTCATGCCTCGCGGCGAAAGATCGACGTGGCCGCATAACGTGCGATCGCTTGGTTCGATCTTCTTGTCGTAAGTGTCGTAGTGGTCGCTCTCAAAGCGCTCGGCCGAGGCAAGATCGATCTGCCCCTTATTCTCCGTCATCAACTGCTCCCAGCGGACGTGCCGGGCGTTTGCGCTCGAACCGAGATCGTGCACATCGAAGTGGGTCTCCTCGCGCGCCAGCTTCTCGTTAATAGGGAAGTTTGAGCTGACGAAGTAGCCGTCCGTCTTCCGCTCCAGCGTGACGTTCTTCAGCCCCAGTTCCAGGCTGGCAATCTCGTTGCGATTGATGTCGGCCACAAGCCAGTCATTGGCATAGCCGCCGTTGTTGCCCGTCTTCATGAGGCGCACAAAGTCGTCGATTGACTTCGCATACTGCATCGCTTTGCGCCCGCGCACGAATTCCGGGATGCCGTTCGGATCGTAGCCGAAGAAGCTGCTGATGGTGGTCTCGGTGATCACAATACCCGCCGAGTTGATGCCGAAGTCGTCGGCGCTATGGATCACTCCGGGGAAGCCATCCATGATGAAGTGTTGGCCCTGCGCAGGCACGATGTCGAAGATGATCGTCCAGCGCTCGCCGGTGAGGTAGCTCGACCAGTTATTGTGCGCGATTACCACCCGTCCGTCTTTGGTATAGCTGCCGGTGGCCACGAAGGCGCTGCAATGCTCGGCCGGCGTGGCCGAGGGCGCGGGCTTGATGCCGTGCTGCTGGTTGTATTCGGTGACGTAGTAGCTCCACTCGACGAAGCCGTTGAGCGCGACGATGTCCCACACGTCCAGCTTGACCCCCGCGGCATTAGCGCCGTCGGCGATGCCCTGCAGCTCCTGGCGATACTCGCTCTCGATGTGCGGCCACATCATGTTCTGCGCGGCGTCGCGGAAGAATGGCCAGTCCTTCTGATTTTCGTGCGTGAGCTCCACTTTCTCAGCTCGCAGCGCATCGTCAATCTCGGGCGCGAGCAGATAGCCATGCTGGAAGCCGATCTGCGAAGGGCTGCCGGCGAGATGCACGTAGGTCCAACCGTGCTCCGCCGGACGGCGGAAGGCGCCACCGAGCCGCGGATCGTTAGCTGCGTCCTGCTTGGACGCGGGCTTGGTGTTGGCCGCGAAGCCGACGAGCGAAAGGGAAGTGAGCAGCAGAGGAATCAGGGTGCGTGCGAGTTGCCGCATGAAGGCTCCATTCGGGCGAAGATGAGGGGTATCGTACCAGAACCAGCGGCGGAACAAAAAAAAGGCACGGGGTCTAAGGAAGAACCCGTGCCCTCCGTGCCGGTTAGCACGCTCTCTCGCCGCTGAGGGAAATTTAGTCGTGGCCCATTTCGAGGTGCGGATGCTCGACATGAGCATGTCCGCAACCCACCGGACACTCGCCCAAAATCGGCCGGCAGGCCGGATCCTCGCCAATCGGGATCACCGCCGGCGGCACCTTGATTTCGGCGAACTGTTCGGCCTCGGTCGAGTGCTCCAGTGCGGTGATCGACGACTTGCCGCTGGCGATGGCCTGTGCGACAGCGTCGAAGTATCCGGTACCGACGAAGCGCTGGTGTTTCACCGCGCCGTAACCATGGCTGAATTCGCGGGCAAATTCCTTCTCCTGCACGCGCGAGTAGGCGGTCATGCCGGTGTCTTTGTAGGCGCGCGCCAGCTCGAACATGCTGAGGTTCAGCACATGGAAGCCGGCCAGCGTGATGAATTGGAACTTGTAGCCCATCTCGGCCAGTGCCGGCTGGAAGCGCGCGATGGTCGCATCATCCAGCTTCTTCTTCCAGTTAAATGACGGCGAGCAGTTATACGCCAGCATCTTGCCGGGGAAGTGCTCGTGGATGGCGTTGGCGAAGCGCTCGGCCTCCTTCAGGTTCGGCTCCGAGGTTTCGCACCAGATCAGGTCGCAGTAGGGCGCGTAGGCCAGGCCGCGCGCAATGGCGGAATCGAGCCCGCCTTGAATTTCGTAGAAGCCTTCGACGGTGCGCTTACCGTTGCAGAAGATCTTGTCGTATTCGTCAACGTCGCTGGTCAGCAGGAACGCGCTGTTGGCATCGGTGCGCGCCAGCACCAGCGTCGGCACGTCGAGAACATCGGCCGCCAGGCGAGCTGCCACCAGCTTCTGGATGGCTTCCTGCGTCGGCACCAGCACTTTGCCGCCGAGATGACCGCATTTCTTCGCCGAAGACAGTTGATCTTCAAAGTGGACGCATGCCGCACCCGCTTCGATCATCGACTTCATCAACTCGAAGGCGTTCAGCGTGCCGCCGAAGCCGGCTTCGGCATCCGCAATGAGAGGAGCGAACCAGTTGATGCCGTTCTTGCCTTCGGCGTGATGAATCTGGTCGGCGCGCAGCAGTGCATTGTTCAGCCGGCGGCACAGGTTGGGGACCGAGTCGGCAGGGTAGAGGCTTTGGTCGGGATACATCTGGCCGGCGTTGTTGGCGTCGGCTGCGACCTGCCAGCCGCTGACGTAAATCGCCTGCAGACCGGCCGCCACCATCTGCACCGCCTGATTGCCGCTCATCGCGCCCAGCGCGTTGACGTAGCCGTCGCGGTTCAACATCTCCCACAGCCGTTCGGCGCCCATCCGGGCGAGCGTGTATTCGATGTGAAGCGTGCCGCGCAAACGAACGACGTCTTCGGGGGTGTAGGGCCGTTGGATTCCCTTCCAGCGACGGTCGGTCTTCCAGGATTTGGCTAACTGCGCTGCGGTCGGATGAGCCGCCATTTCGTGATCTCCTCTCGGTTTCGTGCTAAGAGTTCGGTCTCGCTGAGCACTGATAAAAGACTTCAGGCCGATACTGCGGTGTTCAGCATATTGAACACAAATTCCATAGGGTGTACAAACAGTACGCGGCTTGGAAAGCACAGGGCAATAGCTGCGTTCAACATATTGAACATAAATTCGCAATCACGTACGATGGATTCGGATTCTTCCATCGATAGACTGGTTGGCTATGGCTTCCCAAAATGACGCTTCGTCTACGGCCGTCGAACGCACACTGCTGATCCTGGAGGCTGCCGCCCAGCGCGAGGGCGGCATGTCCAACGCCGAGTTCAGCCGTAAGCTTAAGATTCCAAAGAGTTCTGCCAGCTATATTCTGCGCACTCTGGAGCACCACGGCTACCTTCGCCGCGACGCCGATGGCGGGCGATACCGGCTGGGGATGAAGGTGCTCAGTCTCTCACGCGCGGCGCTGGGCGGGGTAGACGTGCGGGAGGTCGCGCATTCGATCATGCAGCACTTGGTGGATCGCATCCACATCACCACCCATTTGGCCATCCTCGATCACGGCGAAGCGGTGTACGTCGAAAAGGTGGAGGCGCCGGGGTTCATCAAGATGAACACCTGGATCGGCCGGCGGATGGAGGTGCACTCCACCGCTGTCGGCAAGGCGCTGCTCGCTTATCTCGACGCCAAGGAGCGCGAGGCGATGCTGCGCCATCGCGGGCTGAAGAAGCTGACCACCCACACCATCACGACCCTGCCGCGGCTATTACAGGAGCTGGAGCGCGTGCGCCAGTTGGGCTACTCGGTGGACGACGAAGAGAACAGCTTGGGCGCGCGCTGCATCGGTGCGCCGATCTTCAACGGCGAAGGTGGGGTAGAAGCCGCGATCGCTTCCACAGGCACCATCAACGCTGTACCGCGCGACTCGGTGCCGCACCTGGCCGACATGATCAAGGAAGCCGCGCGCCGCATCTCGCATCAGCTCGGCTATCGCGGGCCGTACCCGAAGCCGGCGGAGGGGGAGTAGAATCTTCGGCAGCGGATTCGTACATGGCAACAACGCAAGTTTCGCTAGAACAGTATCTACGGGAGAGCTATGAGCCCGACTGCGACTATGTCGATGGCGAGGTGCAAGAGCGCAATTTGGGCGAATATGAGCACGGCTTTATTCAGTTGTTTCTAGGTAGTTGGTTTCTGCAGCACCGCCAAGCATGGCAAGTCAATGCTGCCAGCGAATGGCGCATCCGGGTCTCGCCGACCAGGGTTAGAATTGCCGACGTTTGTGTGACCTCCCGCGAGCAGCCGGCCGAACCCGTGCTGACACGCCCGCCGCTCATCGTGATCGAGATTCTCTCTCCGGAAGACCGCACCTCGCGCTACACCGGGCGCCTCGCCGACTACCGCAACATGGGTGTGCAAAACCTCTGGGTCATCGATCCCATCAATAAGATCGGCTACGACTGCAGCACCCCGGCATGGCTCCCAGTTGAGGAATTCCGCGTTGCCAACTCGCCCATCTTCTTCCGCTTAGGGGATCTGTGGCGCGAGTTGGAGGCGAATCAGCCCTAAGCTGCAATACAACACAGGGGCGCCGCGCGGCGCCACATGCCTCTGATCTCATAAGGCGCTTATTACGTTAATTGGTAGAGGCGAAACTATTAATCTCCAGGAACCAGTATGTTTGGGTTCCAGCGCCTTTCTTAATTCCTGTTTCTGCTTCTGAAAAGAGAGCTGCTCGCGGCAAAAAACAAAACTTTCGACCCACCTTCCGAGTAACCGATCACTAAGAACTTATCCTGTCGCACAAGCTTCCCGGCCAACAATTCTGCGTGGAATTCATGGCAACTGAGTTGCCCAGATGTAGAGCAAGGTCGTTCCGTGCTTGTGGGGGGCATTGCTCGGGATTCGTTTGCAAGATCTCGTTTCTTGCCTTCTGGTAGCGGTTCCTGCGCTTACAAGGATGACCCCCCACAGCTCGAAGGTGAAAGTAAGCCATGTCGGCGATATCGCGAGCAGGCGAAGACAGGCGTACAGCTAGTCTCCATTTCGCAACTGTAAAACGCACCCAACCTAACTAAAGCTGAAGCCAATCCCGCACGGCGTACAAAACCGTGGACCAATATTCACCAGCATCGTGGGCTCGCAGCTGCGAGCCAAAATGAGGAGGATATTTTTATGATTAAGATATGTCGGCTCGTCGCCATTTGCACGGTCAGTGTTGCATTTGCAACCACATCAATTGCCTGGGCGCATACCACCTATACTCAAGTCGACTACCCTGGCGCAGCTCTTACTGAAATTGTCGGCGGTCCCAACCTGCAAGGCACAAGCGTTGGCATCTATGAGCTTACGTCGGGGGGCGCCAATCACGGCTTCACACGCACCGCAAATGGCACATTCACCGCAGTCGACGTTCCGGGTGCAAGTGGTACCACTCCCAACTTCATCAATCTGCAGGGAACGGTCGTGGGTGGCTATCTCGACTCCGCCGGCACCAGCCACGGTTTCGTATTGAACCGGGGAAACTATACAACCGTGGACTACCCAGGTGCGATTGGTACCGTACTCACGGGTATCAATGACCTGGGTGAACTTTCAGGGTTCTCCTGTAGTGATGCTGCCTGCGATGCTTCCGCAACCTTCCACAGCTTTGTACGGTCGCGAAGCGGTACCTTCACCAGCTTCGATCCGCCTGGGGCCACCGGCAGTGAAGCCGCCGTCGTGAGCTTGCTGGGTGTGGTGGTTGGCAGTTACGACACTGCATCCGAGCCCACCTGCAGCACGCAATGTGATGGATACCTGCTAGCTCATGGGAACTACACTACGATTAGTTATCCCGGCTCCTCGTTTACGTTTGCGGGCGGGGCTAACATTTGGAATACGGTTGTTGGGATATACGTCGATTCAGCGGGCAACGGACACGGCTATATCTGGCGTGCCGGCTCTTACACCTCTTTCGACTATCCCGGAGCCAGCCTGACGGAAGCCGCCGGAATCAACGCTGTCGGTGTCATCGTCGGCATCTTCGTTGACTCCGCGGGCAATGTGCACGGGTTTGTGCGGACGCCGTAAACCATAAGAGGCGACCAACCAGTTGCCTTCTACTGGCCCGACGTCAATGCTGCTTGCTCCATTGACGTTCGGGCCATTCTGGCGCGCGGCGCGTCGCACGGCGTGGCTCGTTGTGAGGATTTCGAGGAGCTTCAATCCCGGAATCGGTACTTCACCAGATCGACCACTGCCATCACGCCATCTCTCCAATTGATCTTCTTACCTTCGGCGTAGGTGCGGCCGTGATAGACGATAGGAACTTCGTAGATGCGGGCTCCCGACTTGGCGAGCTTCACCGTCATTTCCGTTTCCACGCTAAAGCGGTCGGAGCGCAGATGCAGCTTCTCCAGCAATTCACGGCGGAAAACTTTGTAACAGGCTGTGACGTCGTGAATCTGCACCCCGGTCAGCATATTGCACAATGCGGAAAACATCCGGTTCAGGGTGTAGCGCCAGAAGCGCGGCACGCGATGCGAGCCATAGTGGAAGCGATTGCCGAAGACGGCGTCGGCGTGGCCTTCCAGGATGGGCGCGATCAGCGCGGGATAATCGCGGGGATCGTATTCCAGATCGGCGTCCTGGATGAGCACCAGCTCGCCGCTGGCGTGCTCCAGGCCGGTGCGAACACCGGCGCCCTTGCCCATGTTCTTCTGGTGCAGCACCAGCTTCACACTGTTGGCGCCACTGCCACCGAGCGCCTCGTCAAGGTCGGCCTCCTGCAGAAACTCGCGCGTGCCGTCCGAGGAGAAGTCGTCGATGATAATCAGCTCTTTGTGAAGGCTCAGCGGCTGGCGCGCGACCTGCCGCAATAGCTTCATTACCGTGCGGCGCTCGTTGTATACCGGGATGATCACCGACAGCGTGTGAAATTGCGGAAGCAGCTCGTCCTGATCAAGCTCCGCAAGGTCCTGTTCGGAGCGGCCGGCTGCGGCAGTGCGAGGACGAGCTTCCGACACCAAATAGACTCCAAGAATGATCAGCGCAGGATCGAGGGGATGCCGGTAGCGCGGCTCCGGAAAGCAAATATAGTAGACCAGCGGATAGAATGCCAGAAGCGTCCCAAACAGGAACACGCCGTGCACCCGCCGCTTGATGGCCAGCAGCAATCCCCAAATTCCCACCACAGACAGGAACAGGATGTGCGTGTTTTTGAGCTCCGAGAGCGCCGGATACTTCGACAATCGTGGCAGTCCATTCCAGAAAAACCAGGCGCGGCGCAGTGTGATGACCGCGAACTTTTCAGGATGGCCGGCAATCCATTCCCGCGCCAGGCGTCCTTGTTCGGCACAGAAGGCGTATTCGCCCAGCCGCCTATATTTCGCCAGCATGACGTCGCTCTGGCTGGGATGAAGCGCGAGTACGTACGCTCCTTCGGCCAGCGGATTATTCGCGATGCGCAGCTCGTTGCCGGCATTGTCGCGGATAAAGACGAAATGCCCCATGACTTCGTAGTCGCGCACCAGCCAGGGCATGATCGTCATCCAGAAGAAAACGGCGCTAAGGGCGACGGGCAGAAGAAACTGCTTGCCACGGCGATGGAGTTGATACGCGAGCCAGCATCCCGCGAACGGAAGGAACGACAGCGTGGAGGGATTGGTCAGCGCTTCCACGCCCCACAGCAGGCCATAGCCCAGCCAGGATGAGATTCGCTCGTCGCCTTCCATCTCGACGGTCAGCATGAAAAGCAAGCTGAGCAGGAACGTCGAGAGGCTCGTCTCCCAAATCCATTTCACTGCCCAGAAAATCGTGTCGGGATAAAGCGCCCAAACCCAGCCAGCCCAGAGCGCGACCGAAGGGCTAAAGATACGTCGCGCCGTGCGGTAAACCGTCCAACTGGTGAGCGCCCCAAAGACGCTGTTGAACGTGAGCAGCGCGAACGCCGAGGCGCGCGAGTAGCTGCCGAAGAGGCGGAAGGCGATGGAGACAATCCACGGGTAGACCGGCGCCGTCCACGCCGACGGCCCGGTGTTGCCGCCGAAGGGCGAGCTGAAGCCCATGCCGTGCGCCAGCGCGTCGCCGATGCGCCCGATCTCCCAGCCGAAGCCGAAGTTGTGTTCGTTGGTGCGGATGCGATACGTGTGCGCCAGCGCGATCCAGAGAACGCGAACCACGAAGCCGACGAGCACCATCCACCATGGCGAGCGCAGCATCGCCTGCCATCGGGACTGCGGCTCAGTTTTGCGTGCTTCGTAGCTCGGCGCCAGGCTCGCCGATGAGGTGGGTGCAGGCATTGAGGGCTGCGAAAATTGTACCGTAACCTAAAGCGGCTTCAGGTCGTCGGGTAGCGGGTCGGACCGAAAGGTTCTCAGCCTGGTCTCACATTTGTTATCTTGACGCCAGCAAGACAGCCGTTACGGATACGTGCCAAGGATCCGCTTGAGGACAAAATCGCATCTCGTCCAATTCGTACGGACGCGCCGCTCCGGACTAATCGCTTGCGCTCTGGTCGCCGAGATGATCATCTCCCCGGCCGCGGACTACCATCCACATTTAGGGGCGGTTCTGGCCGGGTTTATCTGGCTGGTGATCATATTGGCGGCTGTGTACCTGGCCAGCCATCGCTTTGTGCGATGGGTCATACTGCCGCTGGCGGCCTTGTGGGCGCTGGCCAGACTGCTGGAAGCATTCGGCAATCCCCAGCATCTCTACGCGCGGTTGGCTCCGCTCGCAGGGCTCGCGCTCTCGTGCGCTCTATTATGGGGCATCGTCGAGCGGGGCCACCTGGTGCTCCGGTCTCCAAGAACCGCGGTTGCGGAAGCTTTCATCGCTTATCTGTTAATTACAATTGCTTTTGCACAGCTGTACTGGATTCTCAACCAGGCCGTCGAAAAGCCATTCAATCAGCTCATCCCGCCGTACGAAATCAGCACTCTCTTGTATTTCAGCATGGTGACGATTAGCACTGTCGGATACGGAGGAATCGCGCCCGTTAATCCTTACGTCCGCATGGTGGCCGCATTTGAAGGCATCACCGGCATCTTCTATGTCGCCGTGGTCGTGGCGAGATTAGTTGCATCGTATCGTAGCTCCTTCAGCAAGATGCAGGAATGACTCCCAAGCAATTCGATCCACGACGCATGCATGGGCGAGAAATCCTCGCAACGCCCACAATCCTAGACCACTTTACGTCAACCTGGATGCATGTTGCTTACTCCAGCAGATTGCCCAGCGGCCCAAGGTTCAGATTCAAGTCCTCCGGCCGCAGCCCGAACTGATCGGCCAACTCCTTGATCTTCGCCTCCAGTTGCATCAGAGCAAGACCCATCTCTTCCACCTGCTCATCGCTCAGCGTGCCACCTTCCATGCGGCGGACCGCCTGCCGTTCGAGCAGTTGGCGCAAGAGTTCGATCAGTCCGAGCACCAGCTTCGCCAGCCCCTGCTCGATCGTCTCCTGGTTGCACTCGATGCGCTCGACCGGCTCCTGTGCGCCGGACCGCAACTGGCGCCGCAGTTCCGCCACTGTTTCCTCAACTTCTTTGGGCGTGAGTTGTTTCGGCTTATCCACGCTCGCCTCGCGCAGCGACAAATTCGCTCGGCGGCCATGGCCCGCTCAGGCGCAAGCGAACGCCCGAGATAGGGCCCGCAGCAAATCCCGCACTCGGATTTGATGGGGTGGAGGATCCTCCCGCACCGCGCAGCGACGCGAGAAATCTCTCGCGGCATTCGCGCGGCACCAGCGCGAACCAATGATAGGTCTTGCGCTCCTGCCGCCCGCGCCACTCGCGCACCGATTCTGCGGTCACGCCCTTCAGCTTTCCTTCCACAACGGCGATCCGTTCCGCCGCCTGCTGCCGCCGTTTCAGGTATTCGCGTCCGCTGACGGGTGTGGCCGCGTCGGGCTGATCGCTGTCCGTCCAGGTGGCCACGATGTCGTATTGCACCGCGCCTTCCACGCGCGCCAAAGCTGCACGATACAGTTCCTGTTCGGAGGCGAGATGCTGCTCCAGGTTATCGCTCGTGTCGAGCAGCGTTGGAAAGCGGAAGGGAATTGGGGTGGTGACGGCGAGAATTTCGCGCAGCACCTGATGACACTGGAGAGCCGCCTGCTTCAGCGATTCCGGACTGGCCAGGCAAGAATCCGTTTCTGCAACATTGCTCCAGTACACGCGAACGCCCAGCATCTCGCGCGATTCGACCGCGGCATTGCAAACCCCCGCGGCAACATTGACCGTGGGAGTTAGGTGGGTGACGCAGTAAAGAAGACAGGGCATTGGGTTGTGGTTCGACCACGCTCAAACTCTGAAGGGTGTGGCTTCAGCCACGCCGCACACGAGCTTGCTTTTTAAGATGTGTCATCCCGACCGGAGCGCCCGCGTGCTTCTCCGACCGCATTCCTTGCGGGCGGGCGCGGAGCGGAGGGACCTGCTTTTCGCGGGCGCCACGCATCACGGCGGCGAATGCGACTCGCTCTTCCGCAGTGCCGTTTCGACGGACGTCAAAATGACGTTCAACCCGACGTAAACCAAGTCCACACCGGCGAGCGAAATCACCAGGCTGCCGTGAATCACGACGCCGGAATTCAACACATGATCGAGGATCTCCAGCAGCGACAAGTCGCTGTCGCCCTCAATGGCCAGCGCCGATGGCGAACTCGCCTCAGACATGCTCCCCCACAAACGAGTACGGCGGCCACGGCCCGCTGCAATCGATGCGGCGAGTGTCCTGCCATTCGTGCGCGTACTTGCTCAGCAGCGACTCCAGCTTACTGCGGTCTTTCCTGCGAACCAGAAATGACCCATGCCAAATCAATCCCGGCTGGCCGGCGCTGGCCTTGCCTCCCGGACTATTCGCAACCGCCAGGTCCTTCAGAGCCGACACGAACTGTTGCACATCTTCATCCAGCTTCTTCGGCGAGCGCGGCTGCAGCATCGCGGCCTTGCGCTTCAGATACTCCGAACCGCTGGGTGGCGCGGCGACTGCGGAAGTTTTCCGCCGGGCAACGGCGAACACCTTGACGCCCCATTCGTCGGCATCGGCGACACGAGCGAAGGCGGCGCGCAGCACGCCCCGGCGTTCCTCCACGTGTTTGGCGAGTGACGCTTCGCTCAGGAACACAGTCGCAAAACGCGCCGGAAGCGTCGGCAGCTTGCCGGCAATCGCCGCCACTACGCGCTGATGTCGCAGTCCGGACGACGCCAGCCACTCCAGGTCCTGCATGCGCTCGGTCAGATGGTCGGCGAACTCGGCTTTGGGCACGCGGCTGATCCAGCAGAGATAGTCTTTGCAGCGCACCGCTTCAACCGGTACCGCACCGTCGACGCCTTCGGCGGTAATTACGGGCGCGCGCCGCTGCGGCATTTTGGAAATGCCATAGAGATAGAGGACGCGAGCGGAGGTGCGCGGCCGCTTCGTCGCTGCAGCGGGTTTCGTTGCCGATTTCGCGGGCGCGGCCATGATTGCGCTTCTCCGGACGAAACAGAGGAATTGTAACGGATGCGCAGACCCGCGCGTCGCGACGCTCATCTCATTCGCCAGAGTTCGCGCGTGAAATTTCGTAGTGCCTGCGCGCCCGCGATCGGCTCGTTGTACTCGCGCGCGACCCACACATCCATACTTCGTGTCTCGCGCCGCAGCTTCCCCAGCGAAAACTCCTGCCACTGTGCGGCCAATTTGCAACGCGCGCATCGGCTATTGCCGGTCAACACCCGGTTCACCACCACAGCGCGAACCGGCGCTCGCAGCTCCTTCAATGCCGCGAGTAGCCGCTGCGTTTCGTGGTTCGGCAAAGGCTCTGCCAGGCTGACCACGACCACGCTGCTGCGCTTGCCGTCGCGCAGGACCGCCGATAACTCGCGCGCGTTCTGCGAAACCGTTGCGATCTCCACTGCCGCGTCCTGCGCGATGGGGAACGAGCGATGCGCCGCCAGCATCTTCAGCAGCAGCCGTGCCCACGCCAGCAGGCGTGCCGGAGTTCGCAACACCTCCAGCGCATGGCCCGTCGGCGCCATGTCGATCACAACGCGCCCGCCCCCCAGCAGATCGAGGATGCGGAATACCGCAAAGATCTCGTCAACACCGGGCGGCACGATGTCGAGCAGCGCCACCAGAAACCTGCGATCGAGGCTGAGATCGATGTGCAGGCCACGCTCGTCCCCGGTCATCGCGTCGGTGAGTCGCGTGCGCAGGCGTTCGCTCCATTGCTGGAACTGCGCGACGGCGTCGAACTCGGCAGCCAGAAGCTTGCGGTCGCGCAGCACGGGGCGCGGTTCGTCGCCGATGTCGGCCTGGAAGACATCGTCGAGGGAGGGCGCGGGATCGATGGAGCAGACCGTCACAACATCGCGCTTCGCCGCCTGCCGGTGGTGAAATCCCAGGGCAGCCGAGACCGTGGTCTTGCCGACACCTCCTTTGCCGAGAGTCAACGTCAGCGGCGTGGTGAGCGTGGGCCAGTCCGCCGGCTGGAGTTGAACTCCACTGGTCTTGGGCGGCTTCGTCCGAATTGACGCGGGCAGTCTGCAGTTTGCGAAAATGTGCGCTCCAAAAGCCCGCAGCGCCGCAATGCCCAGAATCGGAGATCCGGGGTCTTCGGCCATGCGCAACGTCGCCTGCGGAAACATACGTTGAAGAAAGCGGCGAGCGGCCGCCGTCTCGGCGCGTTGTCTGCGGCACCGCGCACAATCGCTTCGCGCCGCGACGGCGCGATTCAGAACGATCTCGGAAACCTGCTGGTGCCCACCGCCCTGTGCGAAGCTTGCCGTCGCCCGCGCCGCTTCGTTCAGCGAAAACGTTTCCGGCGTGGTGACCAGCATTAGCCGCGAGCCCTCCGCCGAGAGCGCCCGTTCGACCTGCTCCACCATCTGCGACCAGCGGTCCAGCGCGGCCTCGCGAAGTACCCGCCCGCCGAAGTGTTTCGCCAGCTCGACATCGTGCGCCGCCGCTGTCTCTAACACATCGAGAAACCGCGCGAAGTGCTCGGGCATTTGGAACAGGCGGATGGCGTGTCCCATCGGTGCGGTATCGACGATCACCTCGTCGTAATCGCCGGCGAGAAGCTCATGGACGGCCAGCAGCGCCGCGACCTCAGCCATGCCGGGCAGGCTGGTATCGAGCAACGGCTCCAACTCATCCGCCGTGAAGAGGCTGCCTTTGCTCAGCAGCGCCAGCAGGTCGCCGCGCTCGGCGGCCAGGAACTTTGTGATCTGCCGCTCGGCATCGAGTTGCCGCGCCCACAAAAGCCCCGAGCTTCGTAATCGCGTGGCCCGATCGCCAACCTTGACCTGCAGCACGTCGGCTAACGAATGTGCCGGATCGCTCGACAATAGGAGGAATCGCTTTCGCGGGTCGATAGCTGCGCGATGCAGCGCGTACGCGGACGAGACGGTCGTCTTGCCGACGCCGCCCTTACCGATGAAGAAGCTGAAGCGAGCCACGCGTCAATCTCGCACAGGCTGTGGCTGGAGGCAAGCAGGCAGCCTGAGCAGATGCGCCTAGGCAATCACTTGGTTATTGGACCTGCCCGGCAAATCCCGTTCGCCGCCTACGGAACCGCGGCAACGCTTAACAGGGTCGCGGCCTGCAGTGCCGCTTCCAGCGTGCGTCCCGCCAGAATCTTGCCCGTGTTCGAGGGCACGATGAGAATGTCATTGGGTTCCAGCGGCAAGTCCGGAGCTTTGGCCTGCAACATCTTTTTCAGGTTTAACGGAGTCTCTTCCGTGGCGCCGTTCGCTCCCTTGTGCAGCAGTTTAGCGTCACTCAGCTTGGCGGTCCGTGAGCCGCCGCCAGCCAGGGCCAGCGCTTGCAGCACGGTCAGCCCGCCGGAATCCATCAGCACGCCGCTGGGCCGCAACACATCGCCCACAACGTAAACAATGTCGGCCTTGTGCACGATGATGGTGTCGCCGGGAAAGACTGCGACGTTGGTCTCCGAGTTGTCACTGATGTTGCGCGGTAGCGGAATGGTGATGGTGTGGTTGGGGTCGCCGCGATGCGTAACCGTCAAGCTGCGACCGGCTTTGTCGGTCAGGCCGCCCGCCGCAGAAATCAAATCGAGCAGGTGCTGTTGACCCAGCACCGGATACACGCCGGGCCGCGCCACTTCGCCCAGCACGCTGGCTCCCTGCGAGGCGTACTCCGCAACAAACAGGCTGACGTGCGGGTTCTTCACGAACTCCTCAAGCCGCTTCTCAATCGCCGCCTGCGCCTCTTCGGCGGTCATGCCGCCGACGTGCATGTAGCCGATCAGCGGGCAATACATGTCGCCGTTGCTGGAGATGCGGGTCTTGGTCGCCAGTTCGGGGACGTTGTAGACGCTCATGTCGACCAGATCACCCGGCCCGAGCTTCAGCGCGTGCGAGGGCGTGGCCGATGTCGCTGACGCCGGTTGCGATCCCGTGGCGGCTGTGGATGGTTCCGCCTGCGATGCCGCTTGCGTAGTCGGCGGTGACGCGGCATCGTTCTGCGCTTGAACGCCCGTCACCAACACGCTGATCGGGATTACTGCGAAGAGGAAACGCCAATAATGGAGATGAACGGCTCTATAACGGCTGGAAAACATAACTGCCCTTATTGGAGTGGGGGAAGCAGCAGAATAGCACACCCTCCCGCGCGCGGCTTGGACTTCGGGCTTAGCCAGCCCCGGTCCCATAACAATCGGTGCCCCACGTTCACCCATCCTTTGGGCTAACCTGGGGCACCACTCCAGCAACCCATCATTCTTCCTCGATCAACAGAAAAGGCATGTTGGTCTGAAATGTGCTCTGGGACTCTGCGTTTGCTTCTCGCTTGGCGCGAAAATATAGAATCCCTTGATATACGTTCGCGCTGGTGGCTTCGGAGAAATTGATCGGCTTCGTGCTCGCCGGAAACAACGTGACTTGCGCCATTCGGCTCTCCAGGATTTCAGTTTGTAGCTACAAGCCGGCCGGATCGGATGCCACAGGTAAAAACCTCCTCCATGGCAGGCGTAACACCGCGGCTGTTGTCGATCCGGCACAAATTGTAATACGCGCTTGCGCGCCGCTCGCGCCGAAGCTGCGAACTTTCTAGCGGACCGCATACACCTCCAGAAAGCCGTGGCGGAGCACCGCCACCCGATGACCGTCGGGCGACAACGCCGGCCGGCTCAGCTCTCCGACGTACGGACGCGGGTCCCACCACAACTTGAAGCGCGACTTGCCGGAGGCGACATCCATTACGTTGACACGCTCCAAATTGAACGGTCGCTCGATGCTGAAGAAATTCAACAATGCGTTCAGCCCGGTGTAGCCCGCATCGTGAAAGCAGAAGCGCGAGCCCGACGCGGCGGTCGACACTTCGGCAATGAACGACCCCGGGCTGAGCGGCAAGCGGAACAGAACCTTGCCGTCGATCGTCGCCAGCGCCATGGACCTGTCGGCCTGCACGGCCTCGACGCTGTTCGCGTTGAGAAAGTTGGCGTTCGGCCAAACCCCCGTGCTGGCGGTATCCAGCACGAATTGCGGTTCGGGCTGGTCGTCGAATTTCACGTACAGCTTTCCCTTCTGCGCATACAGCAGGCCGTTGTCGCCGGGAACGACCCTGGGCTCGTTGGCGCCGAACTCGTGCAGAATTTTGAGCGTCGTCCCCTCCAGGACCTTCTGCTCGCTGCGGCCGGCCGCGATCCGCGTGCCCTGCGGTGACAGGAACAGCGGCCCTCCGGCCTTGACGGCAGGACCGCACTGCAGCTCGCGCGAACAAATCTGCACACCGGCCTGGTTGAGCAGGACGAAGCTGCCATTACCCGCCGACTGCACCGAATCCTTCGCCTTGCGTACCGGCATTTCGGTGGCGACCGGCGCACCCCGCTGCGCAAGATCGAACAGCAACAGCCTGGAGGCGGGCAGATCGGACGGCGAAGAATCTTCCGCCGCGAAGGTTGTGGTGTTCACCGTTACCAGCACCAGGTCGTTAGAGAGGAAGCTCACGTCGGAGTAGTTGCCGACAATGCGGCCCAGCGCCTCGGTCGGGTAGCCAAAGGGACGCAGATCGTGGCGGAAGATCGGCTTCGACACGGGAACCGGAACGGCGCGGCAACCGCACAGCGCCGCGGCGAGCGCGGCGATAAGGCAAGCGCTCAGGCAGCGGCGGATTGAGATGCGAGAGAAAAACATGGATGCCGGTTTCGATGCTACAAACGTTCCCGGCATTCTAATTTCCTGCCCGTCGAGTGCCCGCTCTCTCGAAAATCACTCCCACGGAAGCACGGAGAGCAGGGAAGAACCTCTATTTATTTCAAATAGCTTCCATGTGTTTCGTGTTTCCTGGGGGATTTTCGTTGTCATTGATGGGCTCTGGATCCATGGACCTCATCCGAAGGCCGCGAATTGAGTTCACACCCGTGATCGAAAAGTATACCCCCCTCCCCCTGGCATTCGTAAAAACTTGAGCCCCAGAGATTTACAGGAAGACACCGCGCAAATATTTGAGCTCCAGAGACTCAGATGCCAAGATCTTAGGCGGCTGCGACTTGCAGCCCGGCAGGAACATCCACACCACTGAGAGAACGCGAGGTCTTGCCGAACCGGGCACGGACGGCGATCGGATGACGCTGTCAAAGAACGCAGCCGCCGGAACGCCTGCCCCGGCAGCATCGGACACTAAGCCCAACATACCAGCCTACCGCGCTCTCGCTTGTCGTCAAGATTACGAAGATAATGGCTTAGCACCCGTTACGGTGGCTCCAATGTCAGGTTTACCAAGGCCCAGCCGAAGTAATGGATGCCTGCCGTGCCCCGCAGATTTGCGGCTTTCAAAGGTGTGCGAGACAGACTCACTCATCCGAAGGTCGCGGATGCGAGGGGCGTCTGGCGGACACAAGGCGCGAGGTCATTGAACCTCGACGACGTCCAGGATTCCGTCGTAGTGTTCGGTTGTTGGATGGCCTGAACGGTGCAGGTCGTCGAGCGTCTGCGGCGTAGGATCGATTAGTATCGCGTCCCGGGCGTTACCACGCAGTTCCTCCACGGTCCAGTGGCGGATGGGGCGGTTTTCTCCTGTACTCAGCGGCGCGTGAGGGTCAGGCGCGCTCTCACCCGGACCAAGCAGAAACACGATACGTTCCGGATGGCGGGCGTAGTAATGGGCCTCCAGACTCAGCAGATCGCCGGGCCGCAGGACGATGACGTGGCGTGCTGGAAGCTGTTCTTCGAGGGCCAGCATCGCGTGCATTCTGTCCAGCTCTAGAGTCGGTGGGATGGGCCGGACGCTGGAGGAATAGCGCACATGTTCCAACTGCTGGGCGAGACCGAAGGCCGCGAACAGCGCGAACGCGACAACCGCGGTTAGCTTCGAAGCGGCAAAGTGCCGCCACATCAGGCAGGCGAGGCCGATGGCGAAAGCCGGCAGCAGTCCGATGAAGTAACGGCTGAGGAAGGCGTGAGTGGCGAGCTTGCCAACAACGAAGCCCACAATCGGCAGCGATGCAAATAACCAGCAGAGCTGCTCGTATGGCTGCATGGGCGGGACCAGCGACTTCTTCTGCTTCGGCGCCCACAGCGCGGCGATGCCGATCAGAGCGACAAGCGGGAATAGAACATGCGGAAACAGGTCGGTAAAGGTGAAGACGAGATTTCTGATCGAAGCCGGACTCCAGAACCCGCAGGCCAGCGCGCGATGCTGCGCCAGAATCGGCCTGAGCAGCGATGCCAGCCCGCAGAACACGCCCGCGTACGCGGCGATCAGCTTGCGGCTGGGCACAGGCCGGCTGTCGCGGTTCAGGAATTCCCAAAGCGTGTAGGGCGCCAGCCACAAAACCGTGTAGTAGTGGACCCAAACCGCCAGAAAGAAGATGCCGCCCAGCAAGAACGCGGAAGTGGTACTGTCGCCGGTGTTCATCCACAGCCAGAGCGCGACGGCCGAGAACAGGAAAAACAGCGCATAGGGCCGGGCCTCGTAGCCGTAATAGGGTAGGGTGGAGCAGGTGAGAAAGGCGACGGCGATAAGCCCGTATATGCCGTCGGCAAGGTGGCGCGCGCAATCGAAGGTGACGAGCAGGCCGGCGGCCACGGCCAGTGCCGAGGGCAGTCTGGCGGAGACTTCCAGTGGAAACGACAAATGGGCGAAAAGCCGGACGATGAGGTCGTTGGCCGGAGCCGAACCGTCTGCCCCTCGAATGAAGCTTTGCCACATTGCGGAGATCGTGGGTTTCACGCTGTAGATGACGGTCAGAATCTCGTCGTACCAGAACAGGCGGTGACGCGCGATCAAGATGCTGGTTATCAGGTAAATCGCGGACAGCAGACCGGCTGCTACGATGGTCCAGTTCCGTTTTGCCGGGATGCGCTTTCTGGTGGTGGGTCTAGCTTCTGAGAAGGTCGCTGCAGTCATTGGGTCAGTGGGGTGAGAGTAACACGATGGCCTTTCGCGACGTAATCATTTACATCAGTGTCGCGGTCTGCCTGGTGGTGCTTGGCTCCAACCTGGTGCTCACTCGCCACTCCGGCGGCTCGGCCGAGCGGCTGATGAACATCCCGACGGGCGGCAGCGCCGAATACATCCAGATGGCGCAACACGGCACAATGGCCGGCCCGGCGCCGTTTCGCTATCGCTTCCTCGTTCCGTTGATCGTTTCCGAGCTGCCGGTTTCGGCAGAGACGGGCTTCCGCATTGTTACGTTCCTCTGCCTTGCACTTATGTACGTCATGGCGCTCGTCATCGCCGACGCGCTGGGCGTCTCCCGTCGCGGTTCGCTGGTAGCGCTGTTTTCGATGTTCTGCGCGCGCACACACGCCTACAACTACTGGAACCCGTTGCTGGCCGACGGCTGGGGGCTCTTGGCAATGTTCGTGATGCTCTGGGCGCTCATCCGCAATCGGGATGTGGTATTCACGGCTGCCTCAGTGCTGGGTACGCTGGGGCGCGAGTCGGTGATATTTCTTACGCCCGCGATTTTCACTCCCCAGCGGTGGAAGCGCGCGGTGCTGCCGATAACGCTGACGGCCGCGGCATACGTGCTGCCGAGAATCCTGCTGCGCACCCCTGAGCAGGACATCGTGCGTTTCTATGGACAGTATCGTGAGTTACCCAAGTTCGCCGCGCTTCGCTTCTGGGAGAGCATCGCGATTTCGTGGAGCTATCTCTGGCTCGTGCTGCCAGTGGGAATGCTGTTCACGCCCCGGCAATGGCGTGGGGTCTTGTTCCGTGCGCTGGGCTGGGTGGTGCTTGGCACGTGCATCGCGTTATTCATGGCTGACGATACGGAGCGCATGGTCTCCTACCTGACACCGTTTGTATTCCTCGCGACAGGTTTTCTGGTAGACCGCGCGAGGAGCGTAGAGTTGGACATCACGCTGGTCGTGTTGGCCGCGGCACACTTGTTGATCATGCTGGCCACGAAACCCTTTCCGGTGCACCCGCGTGGGCTGGTCACGTCGTCGTTGCGCCTGGAACTGCTTGTGGCGTCCTGCATCGCCACCGCCGCAAGCATGGTGGCTGCGCTTAAGCGTAAGGGGCTGAACGTAGAGGCTGCGCAGCCATAGCTGCCGGGCGCCCCACACATTTGCCCTTCTCAAGTGGTGCAATCCTACGATGCTCGCCGGCGGCGACGCGCTTCCAGACCGTCGAGAAAAGGGCCACAGGGAATCAGGCAGGGCGTATGATGCGAAAGAACCACCCCGCAGGTGCTGACGTTGGAGTGTTCAGAGGAGAACTTATGCGCCATTGTCGCGCTCATTTGGCTGCCCGGAGTGTGCTTCAGTGCGCGCTTCTGCTCCTGGTAGCAGTCAGCGCATCCGCGCAGAAGATCAAGGTGGAGTTTGACAAAAGCCTCGACTTCGGCAAGTTCAAAACCTTTACGTGGGCGCCGCGCGGCGCGGTATCGCGACCGCTGCTGGCAGATGCCATTGCCGGCGCGATTGAGGAAGAACTCACCGCCCGCGGATTGCAACAGGTCAGTGAACATCCAGACCTGTACATTGAGATGTATGGCTCCATGGACTCGGACATGGCGGTGAGTTACTCCGACCTTTACAGCGGGTACAGCGGCGGTGTTCCGCCGTTCGATCAGAGCTTCCTGATGTGGGGCGCGGTACCCGGAGCGACGACGACCGCAGTTGTTCACAAGGGACAGCTCGTCGTCGACCTGATCGATGCCCGTCAGAAGAAACTCGCCTGGCGAGGCATAGCGCGAGACAACCTCAGCGACAACCGAAACAAGCTGCTGACACAAGTCAACACTGCCGTCGAAAAGATGTTCAAGAAATATCCGGTGCCGCGAGCCGGCCGCTAATCAGCGCATACATGCAAGAAGATCGGAGGAGATTCAGTGTGGTCGGGTTTGCCCACTCATCTGAAAGCCGCGGATGAGTGGGGCAGCCGGCAAGATGTTCGTGGTCGCGTCGCCTAGGGGTTCTGGCCGGCGTATCATCGAAACCGTTCTTCATGTCCGCAACCTCTCAGGAAATCGTAAGTCCGTCCGTTGAAGGCGGCCGGCTCGGCGAGTCTTCTGCGCAGCAGCCGCGTCCGCTGGTGCCCGCCTCCTGGCTGAAGTCTGCCGTGCTGGCGTTCATGCTCGTTCTAGTCGTCGCCCTGCTCCGGTTTCCGCTGCGGCGCATCGGGGCCGAGGCCGAAATCAATTACAACGAAGGCTGGAACGCCTACAAACAGGCGATGGTGCAGCACGGGGTGCCTTTGTATGGCGCGCGTCCCGACCCGATCACCGGCCCCACAACGTATCCGCCGGTCTCGTTCCACCTGATCGCGTGGCTGGCGCATCACGGCGATCCCGTCAGGACCGGCAGATGGGTGTCGCTCTTTGCGCTACTGGCGGCCGCAGTGTTCGTCGGCCTCGTCGTGCGCGAGCTGGGCGCGGATGGGGTGGTGGCGGCGTTTTCTGCGCTGCTGTACATCCTGGGTATTGCGCTGTTCCTGCCTGACCGGCTGGGGATGAACGATCCGCAGTTGCTGGGCGAGGCGTTCACCACGGCGGGAATGTATTGCTACGTCAGAAGCCGGAACGGTGTGCGCCTGCTCTGGGTTTCCGCGTTTGCCTTCTGCCTGGGCGGATTCACCAAGCAGACTCTGCTCGCCTTTCCGGCCGCGGCCGGGCTGGACCTGCTGCTGCGCTCGCGCCGGCGATTTGTCATCTGGGCAGGCGCGATGGTCGCCTTTGCCGGCCTCTTTACCGCACTCACGCTGGCCGTGGACGGCCGGCACTTCTTCGGCCACCTGCTGTTTCATCGCGCGTATTCACTCGACGCCGCGCTGGAAACGGCGACGCAGTATTACCTGGTGACCTTTCAGGCGATCATGCTGGTAGCGATCGTGTGGACGCTGTTGCGGATGCGCTCGTGCCCGCTGCTGGCGTCCGCGTTTCTGCTGGCCAACGTGCTGGGGTTCGTGCTGGCCGGCGGCGATGGCGTCGACCTCAACATCTGCTTTAATGCCTTCGCCGCGGACGTGATGATTTGCGGGGTTGCGGTGGCGGAGTTCCACAGCAGCGGCGCCCGGACGGGGCTGCCTCACGGCCGTTCGGGAATCAAGGCGGCGGCGCTGATGACCGCGCTGTTCCTGTGCCTTTCGATCGGCTTTCCCGACCGTCTGCGCGCCGATCGCGCTGCGGCCAGGCTGGTTTCCCGCGGCGACGCCGATCTCCGCACCGCGGTCGCCATTCTGAAGGCCACGCCCGGACCGGCGCTGTGCGAGGACCTGATGCTCTGCTACCGCGCGGGCAAGCCTTACAGCTTCGATACGTTCGTGGCCAGCGATCAGCTCGAGGCCGGAAACTTGAGCGATGACGCGGTCCCCGAGCTGCTGGGCAGCCACAAGTTTGGCGTCATCGAACTCGATGTGCTTCCTGAGGAAGCCTTCGCGCCGGCGCCGCTCGTACACGAACGGCCGCGCTTCCCGGAGCTGTGGATGAATGCGCTGCTGCAAAACTATCGCCTGCGCCTGCGGACCGCTCACATGTTTATCTTCGTGCCGAAGTAGGATGGACAATCGCGCATGAACCCCAAAGTTCTGGTGATTGGTCCGCTGGAGGAAGGAGCGCTCGCGCAGAGCTACGCGCGGGCCTTCGAACGACTCGGCCTCGACGTGGCGCGCTTTGATTCCGAGCGCGCGCTGCGCGCAGCCAGTCGCTTCACCGGCAACCGCGTCCTGCGCCGCGCGCTGCGCTCGGTGTTGTGGAACCGCGTCAACCGCGAGGCCCTGCAGGTTGCACAACTGGTTCGTCCTGACCTGATCTTTGCGGTCAAGTGCTCGTTCTTTCACCCCGAGACCATTCGCCAGATCCGCAAATCCACTGGCGTGCCCTTCGTCAATCATTATCCGGACCATCCCTACCTGGGCGTGCGCTGGCGGCCGCGCGAGGCCTCGGCGCTGCGCCGCGATCTCATCGAGGTGCTGCGGCAATACAGCATCGTCTTCATGTGGGAGCGCAGTCTGATGGAGCGGCTGGAGCGCGATCGGGTGGAGGCGCGCTTTCTTGCTTTCGCCGCTGATCCGGAGCTGTACCAGCCGCGCCCCGGCGACGAGGGCCTGTCATGTGCGGCGTGCAATGGCTCGCATGATGTGGCATTCGTGGCTACGTTCTCGCGGGCGCGCTGTGCTGAGGTCGCCGCGATTCGCAGGCGCAGCGTCGCCATCTGGGGTAACAATTGGCCGCGCCAATGGCAGGGGCTTTCCGGGCAGCATCGCGTGCATCCGCCGGTTTGGGGACGCGCGGTCAGCGACGTATACGCCCGCGCTCCGGTTTCCTTGAATGTGCTGAATGCGGAAAATCTTGGCGGCCCAAACATGCGTACCTTTGAGATTCCGGCCAGCGGCGGCGTCATGCTGGCGCGCTACTCGCCCGAGCAGCATGAGTTTTTTCCCGAAGGCGAAGCGGCGATGTACTATCGCTCGCCGCAGGAGATCGACGACAAGATCGACCTGCTGCTGCGCGATCGCGATCTGCGCCGGCGCTTGCGCCGCAATGCTCTGCGTCTGGCGGCGGAGCAGACCTATGATGTGCGCGCCGCCAGCGTGCTGCGCGAATGCGGGCTCCCTGTGCCCGGCCCTACCTGCCCCCGGAGTTCGCCGGCGTGAGCGGGCCACTGCGCATTGCGTTTGTCAGCGGCGACAGCCGGAGGTGGCGCAAGCAATTGCTGGCCGCCAAATATCTCAAGATGCGGCTGGAAGGCGTCATCTATCCCGACGTCTATTGCCTGGCGTTGATGCTCTCCAACAGCTTCGACTTCCTTGTCGAAGGCGAGAAAGTCGCGCGCGGCAAGTACGACCTGATCCTCGCCGAGCTGCAGAGCTCGGAGACGCAACTGCAATATCTCGAGTCGCTGGTTGAGGCTGCTGATCCGCCGGTCGCGGTGATTGCGGGGCCGCCGGCGATTCTTTCTCGCGACCTCACCGACAGCAAGCTGCGCCGCGTGAAACGCATCCTGCAATCCACGCGTTATGTTTGGGCTTATGCGCCCGAGCTCAAGACCTTTTGCGATGGCCTGATCGGCTGCGAGCGGGCAAGCGTGATTCCGTGGCCTTACGATTTCGCGGCGACGCGCCGGCTGGGCACCCGGGTTAACGTCCAAAAGAAGGACGCGAACCCGGGGCACAGGATTCTGGTGCAAGTGCCGATGAGCTTTCACGACATCGTGCAGAACCACCCCTTCGTGCTCAAGGCCATTCTGCTCGACCTGTGGCAGGAGCTGCCGGCCGCACTGCGCCCGTCGCTCGCCTTCCACACCTTCATCTACAACGCCGAGGACCGCGCGCGCTATCAGTCGACCGGCTTCGCCGCGGGTCTGCCGTTCGTGCTGCAGCGCAAGCTCGGCTATCGCGCGTTCGTTCGCTTCCTCGCCGGATGCGACGGCGTCGTCAATCTCACCGCGGGAAGCATTCTCGGCCGCGTGACATTTCTCTCCGCCGCGCTGGGCCGGCTGGGGATCTTCAGCAACAACAGCCAGCTCAACGCCCGGTTATATCCCAACTCGCAGGTCGGCATGTTCGACACCGTGCGGCTGCGCGAGCTGCTGCGCGCGATGTTGCTTGGGCTGGTAGAGGGCGCAACCGACGAACGGCTTTTGCCCTCACTGGAGGCTGCGGCCGAGATCGGAAACTTCGCGGCGAACCAGGAGCGGCTGCGGCAGATGCTCGCGCTTTGAGATTAGATCGGTTTCGGAGGCATTACATCCCAGCTTTGGAAGGGCACGGCTTCAGCCGTGCCGATAAGCCGTTTATTTCTCGCCAGAGCCGGCTTTAGCCGGCGGCACAAAACGGGGCGAATAGGAGCTTTTCAGCAGCCCTTGAAGGCGTGCCCTTTCAAAGCTGCTCTAGCTCCAGGAGTGGCTGGGCTTGCGCGACCTGCATAGCAGTCGCAATCCAACGGTCAGCCCGGCTATCGCCAATCCTGCGGCGATGGCGATCCGCTTCAGCCGTTGGCCATCGCACGCGGGCTGCTTTCTCGCGCCGGCGACGTGCTCGGGCCGGACGCCGACACCGACCAGGCGCGCGACCACCTGCTGCACTCCGGGAACATTCATCACCGCTTTGAACTGCCACGGCGCCTGGGCCGGACCGGGATTGCGAAACACTTTCTGAAACGCACTGTGCGCCTGCACCTGCACGTACTGGGTGACGCGGGTAGGGAACTCGCGCCGCTGCTGCACGCGCGCCAACAGCAGTTCCGTCACGCGTCCTTGCCGCAGGGGTTCGGCCAGAATGTTCGCGGTGGCGACGGCATCCTGAATCGCCAGGTTGATGCCCACTCCTCCGGCGGGCGACATGGCATGGGCCGCGTCACCGATGCACAGCAGTCCGGGGCGATGCCAGCGCCGCAGGCGATTGATCTGCACCGAGAGCAGCTTCACCTGCTCCCAATCGTGCAGCTCATTCACGCGATCGCCCAGATAAGGCGCGATGCGGTGAATGTCTTCGCGAAACTGCTCCACTCCGCGCCGCTGGATTTCCTCGAACGATCCTTTGCCGATGATGAGCCCCGCCTGAAAATAATCGCCGCGCGGGATGAGGATGAGCATCTTGCCGTAATTGATATTGCCGAAAAGTTGTTCGGGGTCGCTGCCCACGCGGCTGATGCGGAACCACAGCACATCGATCGGCACTCCGGATTCCTGCACCTCGAAGTCGGCCGCTTCCCGCATGCGGGAGTGCCGGCCGTCGCAGCCCACGACCAGGTCGGCAAGGACATCGACGGGACCAGCCGGCGTCTGCGCCACCACGCCGCGCACCCGTCCGCTGTCCGTAATCAGATCAACCGCTTCGTGTTCCAGGCGCAGGGTGAAGCCCGGGAACTGCTTCGCTTTGTCCGACAGAAAGTTGAGGAAGTCCCATTGCGGCATCAGCGCGACGAATTTGCAGTGTGTCGGCACACTGCGAAAATCAGCCGCCGTAAAGGAAAAGTTGCCGAAGACGCCGCCGGCGGAGGTCAGCTTCTGATGCGGTACCTGCAGGAAATCGTCGAGTATGCCTAGCTCGTCTATCACATCGAGCGTGGAAGGGTGGACGGTGTCGCCGCGGAAATCGCGGAAGAAGTCCTGGTGCTTTTCCAGCACGGTCACGGCAACGCCTGACCGCGCCAGCAAATAACTCAGCATCACTCCGGCCGGACCGCCGCCGACTACACAACAGGTGGTCTCCAAAGTCTGGTTTGACATGAATGCAACCTCACAGGCAATGGCTTGGTTCTAAAGATTTAGCTTACAGCGAACGCGCCCCTTCGTGTCGCGGGTGGAAAACTAACTGTAAACAGAGGTTTTCCGATAAACTATGCTGACCAGCACGACCGGGGGTGGAAATGAGCAAAAAGCCGACCGTCCTCTGCGTCGACGACCAACCCGTCAACCTGCAGATTCGCACCATGCTGCTCGAGCAGTTTGGCTGCGAGGCCATCGGGGTCGAGGACCAACAATCTGCCTTGCGACTCCTTTCCGATAAAGATGTCGATGTAATGGTCATCGATTACCATCTGGCGCTGGGTGCAAGCGGGGAAGAGCTTGCCCGCGACGCACGCGTAATGCGGCCCGGCATCAAGTTGATCATGTTGACCGGCGACAGCAAGCTTCCTGACAGCGCCCGCACCTGTGTCGATGCGGTGCTCATCAAAGGGGTCTCCAATCCCTCCATGCTGCTGGATTTGATTGAAGAACTGATACCCGGCGCGGAGCTGCGCCCACGACGTAGCGTGTTCTTTGGGGACGACCCTGCACAGGACGCGAACAGGAAAGCTTCCTAGCGGCTTGGGAGACTCTGATTAAGCCCCAGTTTTTGAAAGGGCACGGCTTCAGCCGTGCCGGAAGTTCAGCAAAATCAGTGCGGGCTTTAGCCCCTGAGGCCGACCGATCCACTTGTTCAGAGTCTCCCTAGCTCATAAACCAATTCGTGATGGGATTGGACAGCCCGCTGAAAAACCCGGAATTTGCTACAGCCTTGCAACCGGGCACGACCCCTCGGGTGCACTCAGGGCAGGCTTGATTCGTGCCGCAAGCGCATAACTTGGGAGAATGCCTTGTAACAGGGCACGACTTTAGAGGCCGCTGAAAAAGTCGGATTTGGGCTGCTTTGAAGGGGCGCAGCTTTAGCTGCGCCGTTCTAAGCCCTTTATTTTTGTCATCCCTCGCGGCAGGCCGCGAGGGATCTGCGTGCTCGACCTTTTCAGCGCCTCTTTAGTCGTGCCGCTTCGTCTTCTTCATTTCTATTAGAGCGGGCTTTAGCCCGCGGCACGCGCAAATGCAATTGTGACGCCGGCTGAAGCCGGCTCGAAGGCAAGAAAAGATCGCCTGTCCGGCACGACCGAAGCCGTGCCCTGTTACAAAGCGTTTCCAAGAACCGAGTTGTTGAGCGGCCGTGTCCTTCGGTGTCCAGCGGCAGATAACTAGTTGAGCACCCTCACCTTTCGGCTAGACCAACGAACATTAAATTGTTTGCCACGCCTGCAACTCGCATCTACTATATTGATAGACCATGGGGAGGGGGACAATATGTCCGCGTCCATCGCACCGCAGCAAACGGAGCTGCTGACGTGCTGGAAAGAAATCGCCTTGTACTTAGGCAAAGGCGTGCGCACGGTCCAGCGCTGGGAGCAGGAATTCGGTCTGCCCGTGCGTCGTCCTAACGAAAAAGTCAAAGGCATGGTCCACGCCAGGCGGCAGGATCTTGATCAATGGCTGGCGCAGCAATGGTCGCAGCGGCCCAAAGAATTCGCCCGCGCTGTCGGTATCGATAGCGTTTACGTAGATTCCTTGCGGACCAGCATGAAGCAATCGTCCGAATTACGTCACGCCAATCGGCTCCTGCTCCGCGATGTTCGCAGTAGCCTGGCGAGCATTCACGAACAGTGCCGGTTGCTGGCCCGGAACCTCCCAGGAATCCCCTCATGCCTCCCGGGGAACGGATTAGAATAGATTCCCAGCAAGCTCTCCTTTTTTCGTGGCGGAACGAGTGGGGTCACGGCCCTTCTCGATTTGTGGAGGCCATTCCATGAGCGAAAGGGAAGAAGCGCTCCCGGCCAAGCGTTCCCGGAAACCCGATGCGGCCGAACCCCGAGGCAAACGGACGACCTTCGCTGTGGTGGGCATCGGCGCCTCGGCCGGCGGGCTGGAAGCCTGCCAGATTCTGCTGAAGGCGCTGCCGGCGAACCTACACATGGCCTACGTCTTTGTGCCGCATCTGGATCCGATGCGGGAAAGCGCCTTCCGCGAAATCCTGGGGCGCGCCACTTCGATGCCGGTGATCGAGGTGGAGGATGGCACGCCGCTGGCGCCCGACCACGTGTATGTCATTCCGCGCAATTGCGAGATGACCGTCAGCCAAGGCGTGCTGCACATCGGCGAGCGCGAGAAGCCGCGCCCGGTCAACACCACCATCGACATCTTCCTGCGCTCGCTGGCCCTCGATCAGGGCAGCAACGCCATCGGCGTCATTCTTTCCGGCACCGCCTCGGACGGCACCATCGGCCTGGGGGCCATCAAGAACGAAGGCGGCATCACCTTCGCGCAAGACGAATCCGCCAAGTACGACGGCATGCCGGCCAGCGCCATTGCTTCCGGTTCGGTGGATCTGGTGCTTCCGCCCGATCATATCGCGCGCGAGCTGGCGCGGATTGCCCGCCATCCGCATGTCTCGGGCGAGGCCATCTTCGAGCCGGTGGGCGAGACGCGCGAGGCGCAGATGGATCAAGTGTTCGCCATCCTGCGCCGCATCACGCGCGTGGACTTCACCGAATACAAGGCGCCCACCATTAGCCGCCGCGTCTCCCGCCGCATGGCGCTGCATAAAATCGATGGCCTCTCCGAGTACGTCCGCCTGCTGCAACGCGATCGCGAAGAGGCGTGGGCGCTGTATCAGGACCTGCTGATCAACGTCACCAGCTTTTTCCGCGATGCCGAAGCCTTCGAGACCCTGAAGCGCATCGTCTATCCCGAACTGCTGCGCCAGCACTCGACCACGCCCCTGCGGATTTGGGTGCCGGGCTGCTCCACCGGCGAAGAGACCTATTCGCACGCCATCTCGCTGATGGAATTTATAGGCGAGGAGCGCAATGGAAGTGCGGTGCAGATTTTCGGCACCGATCTGAGCGAATCGGCCATCGCCCGCGCCCGCCTGGGGTTGTACAAAGAAACGATTGAAGCCGATGTTTCGGCCACTCGCCTGCGCCGCTATTTTCACCGCGTGGACAGCGGCTACCAGATCAGCAAGAACATCCGCGATCTCTGTATCTTTTCCACCCAGAACGTCTTCGCCGATCCGCCCTTCTCGCGCCTCGACCTGGTCAGTTGCCGCAACGTGATGATCTATCTGGGGCCGGCGCTGCAACGGCGGGTCATTCCGGTCTTCCATTACGCCCTCAATCCCGGCGGCTTCCTGATGATTGGGAGCACCGAAGGATTGCTGGGCTGGGGGCCGGAGCTGTTCGACGTGGCGGACAAGAAGCAGAAGATCTATCGTAAGAAGTCCGTACCCACCCCCCTTACCGTTGGATTTTCTGTGCCCATAGCTGAGGCCAGTCCCGACGGTCCGCTAGCTGCCCCGGCCGCGAAACCTGCGGAGCCGCCGCCGGCGCGGGTCGATCTGCAGCGCGAATCCGATCGGCTGTTACTGGCGCGCTATGCGCCTCCCTCGGTGGTGATCAACGAAGACCTGGAGGTCCTTCAGTCCAGAGGCCACACCGGCTCGTTTCTGGAGCTGCCGACCGGCAAGGTGAGCCTGAACCTGCTGAAGATGGCGCGGCGCGGCCTGATCCATGAGCTCCAGGGGGCCATCGACGAGGCGAGCAAGAGCGGTGTCGATGCCCTGCGCCCCAGGATTCAGGTGGAGGGCGATGACGGCAGCTACCTGGTCAACCTGCGGGTAACGCCGTTCAAGAGTCCGGCGCACCTCGCGAACAACTTCCTGGTGGCCTTCGAGCCGCCGGACGGCGGGGCCGTCTCCACTTCCGCCGAGGCCGTCGTCTCACCCCTGAGCGAGGACGAGCGCACGCAGAAAGACAAACAGATCGCGCAGCTCAAACAGGAGTTGGGGGCGACCAAGGAATATCTGCAATCCATCATCGAGGCGATGGAGGCCACCAATCAGGATTTGCAATCGGCCAACGAAGAAGTTCAGTCGGGCAACGAAGAGCTGCAAAGCACCAACGAGGAATTGCAGACCTCGAAGGAAGAGCTGGAGTCGGCCAACGAAGAGCTGCACACCGTCAACGACGAGATGGAGCACCGCAACGAGCTGCTGTCGCAGCTCAACAACGACCTCAACAACCTGCTCAACAGCGTGAACCTGCCGGTGGTGATGGTGGACTCCGGCCTGAGCGTGCGCCGCTTCACCCCGCAGGCTAGCAAGCTGCTGGGGCTGGCCGCGACCGATGTGGGGCGGCGGATCACGCGCTTGCGGCTGAAGTTGGACGTCGACGCCCTGGAGAAGCTTATGAGCGAGGTCATCGCCCAGGTGCAACCCTCACAGCATCGCGTGCGCAACGACGAAGGCAAGTGGTGCGACCTGCGGCTCACCCCCTATCGCACCGCCGATAACCGCATCGACGGCGTAGTGCTGACGGTGCTGAGCTTCGAGGAACTGGAACCAGCCAAGGCCGCCGGGCGCGGGAGTGGGACAAAGGCAGCGAAGAAGCCGTCGCGCAAGCCCGGCAAGCCGCGTAGGAAGTAGGGTCCGCACAAAGGCCTGCCGTCCCTGACGGGACTCGGAAGCCAATTGGAACGTTGCCCAGCGTTGAAACGCTGGGCTAAACTCTTCCGTCTGGCTGCGCGAGACTGGTGCGAAACCGCACCTCACCGCTTCCGTCTACAAACAATCTGTTGCTAGAACGCCTGCCGTCCCTACGGGACGCGGAGCCAAGTGGAACGCTCTCCCAGCGTTGAAACGCTGGGCTAAACTCTCCCGTCTGGCTGCGCGAGACTCGTGTGCTCCGTGTTCATTCTGCAAAGCGAATTTAGTTTGTGCCACGACGATACTCACGCCTCGGTTCATTCTCCACAGCGAGTGCAGAGTTGTGCCACAGCGATTCTCTGTGACTGGGAACCGGAGCGCGCCCGGCCACATTCTGGCGCCATGCGTAGATTCGGATCCGCATCGTCACGAGCCTCGCGCCGCGAGGCGGAAGAGTTTAGCCCAGCGCTTCAGCGCTGGGTAAGCTGGAAAGAAAGCCGAGTCCCGTCAGGGACGGCAGGCTTTTTATCCGAACACGAATCGCGAATCGTACGCGATCCCAGACTTTTTCAGCAACGTGAGATATTCCTGTTCGAAGCTCCACGCGGCATGATGTTCTGTTTGGCCGTCGATGTAGTCAATGACCGTTTGCCGCTGCGACTGGCAAACGCTGAACGCACTGTATCCCTGCTGCCAGCCAAAACCCGGCTTGAGCTCGTTAAGCCAGCGAGATGTGTTCCCCTTCAGCTCCTGGACGGCTTTGGACAAAGTCAAGGTTGCCGGTAAACCAACGAGCAAATGCAGATGATTCGCGGTTCCACCGGCGGCCAGTGAGACAATTTTCTTTTGGCGCGCGATTCCACCGACGTATTGCCAGAGTCTCGGCGGATCGGGAATTGAATTTCTTCGCTCTTTGGTACTGAAGACGCAATGCACCAGGTTGGACGTATACGTGTGCGCCATCTTTCGAGCGTAGGCGCACGTTATTTCTGAAGTCCGTGATTCCCCGCACACATGCATGTGCGACGAATCCCTGTCGTCCCTACGGGACTCGGCTTCGATTATGAGGCTGACCCAGCGTTGAAACGCTGGGCTAAACTCTTCCGCCTCGCTACGCGAGGCTCGTCTTGATGCCCATCGGGCGCGAGCCTCACGTCGAAACTCGCGTCCATGCGAATGGCGAAATCGCCGGAATCGAATTTAACGCGATAGCGCCCCACGACTCTGCTTCCAAGATCGGTACTTTCGGAATTTAACGCGATGGTCTGCAATACCTCTGTTTCCGAGATTTGTACTTTCTAAATTTAACGCGATAGCGCCCCACGACTCTGCTTCCAAGATGCGTACTTTCCGACTTAACGCGATGGTCTGCGACAACTCGGCTTCCGAAATCCGTAATTTTTGACCTCGCATCGACCCGAGCCTCGCGCCGCGAGGCGGAAGAGTTTAGCCCAGCCTTTCAAGGCTGGGAGAGCGTGATAATTCGAGCTGAGTCCCGTAGGGACGACAGGCAGTCGTTATCCCACGGGCGAATCCCGGTGCACCACCTTCACGTTATAGCCGGCCTTGGCCAGCCGCTTCTGCACATCTTCGGCGATCATCACTGAGCGGTGCTTGCCGCCGGTGCAGCCAAAGGCGATGGTCAGGTAGCTCTTGCCTTCCTCGATGTAGTGCGGGATCAGGTAAATCAGCAGCTCGGAGATCCGGCGGATGAACTCGCGCGTCTGTGGGAATGAGCGAATATATTTCGCCACCGCCGGGTGACGTCCGGTGTGGGGACGATACTTGGGGATGAAGTGTGGGTTGGGCAGGAAGCGCACGTCGAAGACCAGGTCGGCGTCCTCGGGCACGCCCTCACGATAGCCAAAACTCACGCACGAGATGAGGATGTTCTTCTCGCGGTTGCCGCGCTGAAAGCGCTCGTTCAGCATGGCGCGCAGCTCGTGCACATTGAACTTGGTGGTGTCGACCACCAGATCGGCCAGCGCCTTCACCGGTTGCAGCCGCCGGCGCTCGGCGGCCAAGGACGCCCGCACCGACACGTTGCGGCCCAGCGGATGCGGCCGGCGCGTCTCGCTGTAGCGGCGCAACAGCGCCTCCTCGTCGGCTTCCAGGAAGATGAATGTGGTCTTCAGCAAATGCCGCAGCGAGGCCAGGATTTGCGGCAGCTTGTCCAGGCGCGCCCCCTCGCGAATATCGACCACCAGCGCCGCGCGCTGAATCTCCAGGCTGTCGAGCACCAGCTCGGCGAACTTTGTGATCAGTCCAACTGGGAGATTATCGACACAGTAGTAGCCGAGGTCCTCGAAGGTCTTTAGGGCGGATGCCTTGCCCGCACCGCTCATGCCGGAGATGATCACCAGCTCGTGCTGATCGCGAGTGGGAGCGGCGGCAGGCTTGCGGCGAGCATGATTCGCGGCGCGTTTGGTAACGGGTGCCACTGGGGAATTGATGCAACCTTTGCCGCGAGAGTAGCAGACTTCGGTCTCGCGAGTCATCCGCGAGCGGAGGCCGGCGTCACATCGGTGTGCATGAAATCCTCGCCCTTGAAGAGCAGCGGCTCGCCGCATTCTTTGGCCAATGCGTAGGCGAAGCAATCGCCAAAGTTAAGCCGCGCGGGATGGCCGCTGCCCTTGCCGAAATCGCGATACGCCTGTCGCGCGATATACGCCTGGCTGGTTGTCACCGGCTGGATACTGACGCCGGAGTCGCGCAGGAAATCGTCGAGTTCACGGCTTAGGACGGGATCACGGACGCTGTCCACAACGATCGCGGTTTCGACGTAGTTCACCGCAGATAGACGACAATGTGCGGCGGAGTCGATGATCTGGAGAAACATCCGCGACTCTGGCTCGCTCCTCACAACCGCAATAATCGACGAGCTGTCGAGAATCATTTCGGCAACCCCTTCTCGTCGTACAAGAGATCACCATGATCGATGGACTTATACGGTTCCTTGAAGCGGGCGGCCATATCATTGACGATTCTTTGCAGGCGCTCGATGCGGGGCTCGCGTCGAAACTGGCGGATCCGCTCCAGTCGTTCGCGCAACGCTATGGTCACGGCTTGGGTCAAGTTTTCTCCGGTGAATCGCGCAAGCTCTTCGGCGAGCTTGTGGGTCTCCGGGTTCTTGATGTTCAGCGCCATAGTTCTACCTTTCTACCATCATCATATACCACTCTACCAGCAGCCTTTCCAGCTGACATCATTGACGGCCTGTGGACAGGCTGCCCTCTTGTGGCGTACAAGCAACACCATGAGCATGGGTCTTCGGATTGGGTTGGGCACGCTCTTTTTCGCCGCGCTATGCGCCTTTACCTTCGCCGTTGATTTCACCTGGGACTGGCGTAATCAGGAGGCGATCGGCCGCACTGCGCCGGGCCTCAGCACGACGTCCAAGCTGACGGAGCCCGAGCGCAACCAGTTGCTCGATGCGGTGATCGCGCGCCTGCTGAAGCCCTTGGCCGATGCCGGCTACGATGACGACCGCATTCGCGAGATCGCATTGACCACGCGCCTGCGCTTCGTCGATTTGGGTGAGGACAAGCCCGTAATTATGGCAACGTCGCTGGGACTGGAGGGCGGCTGCGATGCCCTGGTCAACTGCCCGTTCTGGATTTTTCGCTACGCAAAGGACGGTTACGTGTCGCTGCTGGACACGGTAGCGGCCAGCTACACCATTCAGCCAACCTCGAGCGGCGGTTACTCCGATCTGGTCATCGCTCGCCATTTCACACCCAGCGAAAACCGGCTGACGCTGTACAAGTATCAGGACGGAAAGTACTCCGACGCGGGCTGCTACACCGCGACCTTCGCCCCGCCGAAAGACGGCGAGATTCAGGACCCGGAGATCGCACCCTGCAAGGCTCAGTAGGGGCCTTGCCGTGAGAGCTGCACGAATTCTGCGTTGAACGCCTATTGAACCGTCAGCACAACCGTTTGGCTGCTTACAATCTGCCCGGTCGTGGTGTTGGTAATGCTCGCCGTGATATTTGTCTGTCCGGTGGTCACGCTGGTCACCAACCCACTGCCGGTGCCAACCCCGGTGGCGATGGTAGCCACGCTGGTGATCGACGAACTCCAGCTTACGGCGGTCGTAACATCCTGGCTGGGAGATCCGTTCGCGTAGGCAAAAAACTGCAGGGTGGCCGGCGCGCCGGAAATCGTAGCCGTCGTTTGCGAGCAACTGGCACTGCCTTGCGTCGTGTTGATGCATAGCGACGTCACGTTTTGCGGGCTGACGGTGGCCGTGGCCGTCCCGCTGACCCCCTGATACGTGGCCGTCAGGGTCGCAGTGCCCGAAGCGACTCCCGTAACCAGTCCGCCGGGCGAAGTGATGGTCGCGATCGTGGTGTCCGAAGAGGACCAACCGAGACTGGACGAGGTGATGGGGCTTTGCGTCCCGTCAGAGTAGGTAGCGGTAGCGGTGAGCTGGGATGTACCGCCGACGGCGACGGTAACGGAAGCCGGACTGACGAAAATCGAGCTGACGGTGGGATTAATAAAGAAGCCGCTGCAGCCCCCTAAGGCCGCGCAGACCAGAAGCGTCAAGCCGGTTAGCACGTATCGCGGCTGATTCCGCAACAGAGTTCTCCTGGGGGAAGCCAAACGGCAAAGACCCTGGGCTGAGGGCGATTTTGTCCCGGTATGCTTCATCGGCGTTATCGGTGTGAACCCGGCTTTCGTTACGGAGTTGTCGATCTACGATTAAGTCTAACAAGAATCGCTGGTTTCGGCATCGTAGGTGGCCGGCCAACATGATCGCTTCAGATACCAGTTCACGGAAAAACACGGTGCGGTTCCCGCATGGCGTTGAAATCGAACTCTGCCGCCGCTCCCGCAAAGTTGTATTGCCTGAGATTCACAATTCGTCATTGCAGCCGCTGATTGCGAGTAAAATTACAGCAGCATTGGATGGCGCCGTCACCGAACGGCTTGAAAAGAAGGTCCCGGGCAGCTCCAATTCGCTCGGGAACGATAAGGATGAACGAACGGCATCGCCGCAGCCAGGAACTGCGCGCCTTCATAGGTAACAAATTCTCATGCCATTGATCGGAAGTTTTGCCCTGCTGCTGGCGCTTGCGCTGGCCGCCTACTCGTTCATCGCCGGCGCCATGGGCCTGTCGCGCAAAGACGATCGCCTGGTCGAGACCGCGCGCCGTGCCGGAATTGCCTCGTGGGCTGCCGTGACCATCGCCGGTGTAGCCCTGGTGATGGCCGCACTCGGCAATGATTTTTCTGTCTCCTACATCATGCACCACAGCAATCGCGACCTGCCGATTGCCTACAAGTTCGCGGCGCTGTGGTCGGGGCAGGAAGGCTCGCTGCTCTTCTGGGCATGGCTGCTGTCAACCTACGCGCTGGTGTTGCGGTTGCGCTACAAAGTCGACGCGATGTTGTTCAACTACGCCTCCGTCATCATCGCCGCGGTGCAGGTGTTCTTCTTTCTGCTGGTGAACTTCGCGGCCAATCCTTTCGGCCTGGTTAGCGGAACGATCCCCGCGGACGGCAACGGCCTGAACCCTCTGCTGCAATATCCCGAGATGGTCATTCATCCGCCGATGCTGTACCTCGGCTATGTCGGCGTGACCGTTCCGTTCGCCTTCGCGCTGGGCGCGCTGATCATGAAGTATCCCGGCGAGAAGTGGATCCACATCACGCGCCGCTGGACCATGGTGGCGTGGCTGTTCCTCACCTGCGGCATCTTTCTCGGCGCGCACTGGGCCTACGAAGTCCTCGGCTGGGGCGGCTACTGGGGATGGGACCCGGTCGAGAACGCGTCGCTGCTGCCGTGGCTGACGATGACCGCCTTTCTGCATTCGGTGATGATGCAGGAAAAACGCGGCATGATGAAGATGTGGAACATGTGGCTGATCTTCACCACGTTCCTGCTGGCCATCTTCGGCACGTTTTTGACGCGCTCGGGCGTGGTGAGTTCGGTGCACGCCTTCGCGCAGTCGAGCATCGGGACATGGTTCGTGTGGTTCCTGGCGATCGCGTTCGCCACGTGTGTCTTCTTCTTCGTGCGCAACCGCGAGACGCTGCGCAGCGAGCATCGGCTGGAGTCGCTGGTGTCGCGCGAGTCGAGCTTCCTGTTCAACAACCTGGTGCTGCTGGTGTCGTGCTTCGCGGTGCTGTGGGGCACGCTGTTTCCGGTCTTATCGGAGGCGGTCACGGGATCGAAGGTCACCGTCGGCCCACCGTTCTTCAATCGCGTAAATGTGCCGATCGGAATTTTCCTGGTGCTGCTGACCGGCGTGGGTCCGCTGCTGGCGTGGCGCAAGACTTCGCTCGATAGTTTGAAACGCAATTTTCTCTGGCCGACCGCGCTGACCCTACTGACGGCGATCGTGCTGATTATCGGCGGTATGCGGCCTTGGCAGGATTCGGCATACTTCTATTCGTTGATGGCGATTGCGCTGTCGGTGTTCGTCGTTGCAACGGTCGCGGGCGAGTTCTGGCGCGGCGGCCGCGTGATCGCGCGGCAAACCGGCGTGAACATCGCGCAGGGGATGGTGACCATCACGCGCCGCAACACGCGCCGCTACGGCGGATACCTGATTCACCTGGGCGTGGTGCTCGTCATCATCGGCTTCGCCGGGCTGCCGTTCAATCAGGACAAAGAGCAGGAGATGGGCTTCGGCGACAAGATGCAGATCGGCCATTACACCCTGGTCTGCCAGTCGTACACGCAGGACGACAAGCCGAACTACGGCAGCGAGTGGGCCGTGATGGATGTGTACAAGAACGGCAAGAAGATCGACACCATGTATCCCGAGCGGCGCTTCTACAAGGCCAGCGAGCAGACGGCGACGATGGTAGCGAACCGCTCGCGTCCGAATGAAGATTTGTACCTGGTATACACCGGGCGCAATCAGGACACTGGGCGGCCGATCATCAAGGCGCACGTCAATCCGCTAGTGATGTGGATCTGGATCGGCGTGCATATTGTGCTGATTGGCACCATCATCGCGCTCTTCCCGAATATGAAGCCGGGGAAGGCGGCGGTGAAGGAGAAGGAGCACTCGGAGGCAGAAGTGGTGCAAAGGGGGGCTGTGGGAGTGGGAGGCGACTGAAAGGCAGTGGTCAGTGGCTAGTGGTCAGCGAAAACGTGCTCCCCTCTTGTCATCCTGAGCGGAGGCGAAGGATCTGCGGCTGGCTTGCGTTGACTGGGCTGATGGAGCCGGAAGGAAACCAGTTCCGCGAAGCGGGACGGCAGAGCTTAGCCCAGCGTTTCAACGCTGGGTAGTCGTGAATAAATGAACCGAGTCCCTTTAGGGACGGCACAACGCGGGGAGCATTGTTACACTGCGGGCAAAAAGCAGGTCCCTCGACTACGCGCCCGCCCGACCCGCAAAAGATGCGGTTCGGAAAAGCAAGGCGGGCGCTCCGCTCGGGATGACAAACTTATAGAGGGCTGATTGTGGCGCGGCTGAAGCCGCGCCCCTTCAAAGATCGCCGCAGTGCTTCGAGATCGTCGCAGACATGAAACGATTCACAATCGCCCTAGCCGTACTAACCGTTGTTCTGGTTGTGCTGCATTGGCGGCGGGCGATAGCCGCCACTGGAGATCAAACTGGCACGATCACAGTTGATGGGCGGACGCGCTCTTACATTCTGCATGTGCCGGCGAATCGCAAAGGTGCGCAAGCGCTGCCGCTGGTCATCGTCTTGCATGGCGCGACACAGGGGGATGCAAATGCCGAGCGTATGTCGAGCATGAGCACGCTGGCCGACAAGGAGAACTTCATCGCCGTTTACCCCCAAGGCACGGGCAGGCTGCCGACGTGGAACTCGGGCAACTGCTGCGGCTATGCGCTGCAGAACAAGGTCGATGATATCGGCTTCCTGCGTGCGCTGATCGCGAAGCTGGAGAAGGAGTATCGGATCGACCCGAAGCGGATTTACGTGACCGGCATCTCGAACGGCGCCATGATGTCGTACCGCGCGGCCTGCGAAATGTCCGATGTGGTGGCTGCGGTCGCGCCGGTTGAAGGCGCGCAAAATGTATCGTGCCAGCCGTCAGCGCCGGTTTCCCTGATTGTGTTTCATGGCACAGCCGATCACCTGGTGCCGATCAACGGCGGCTCGACGCCCTATCAAATTGGGCCGCATCGCACCGATAGCTCGGTTGCCGAAACCGTGGCATTCTGGGTGAAGCGCGACGGATGCGCGGCCACGCCGAAGCACGAGGAAGGGAACGAAGCGCGCATCGACACGTACTCCGGGTGCAAGGACGGCTCCGCCGTTGCGGTCTATGTTATCCCCGGCGGACATCACATGTGGCCGGGCACGTCGATCAGCGGCGTGAAGTTGCCGGCGACCGAGTTGATGTGGAAGTTTTTCGCGCAACACCCGAAAGCATGAGAGGATTCAGCTGAGGAACAAGATGACTGGTGTTCAATACGTAACCGATGATAAGGGCCGCAAGATCGGCGTTCTCATCGATCTCAGAAAACATCGCGAGCTCTGGGAAGACATTCAGGACGTTCTGGTTTCTCGATCGCGACGGCGCGAAAAGCGGGTTCCGTTAGAAAGGGTCAAAGAAGGCCTGATAAGAGCGGGGAAACTTGCGGGTGGATAATTATCGTGTTGCACTCGCCGCCAGCGCCGAACGCGAACTGCATGCCTACGCAAATGGTGGCACGCATCCTTCCGAGAATCGAACGCCTTGCGTCGATCCCGCGCCCGCCGCGCTGCAAGAAGCTCAAGGGCGGTGACAAAGAGTGGCGCATTCGAGTCGGCGATTATCGCATTGTGTACGAGATTGACGATAAGGCCAGAACTATCGATGTGACCCGAATCGCTCACAGGCGTGAGGCTTACGACTAGGACCTTAGAAAACTTGAAACTCGAAACTCGAAACTCGAAACTGCTGCGCGTCGCGCAACTTGCGCTCATCGCCCTGCTGGCCATCGGCTTGATGGGCGCCGATTCCGACGCCCGCTTCAACAAGCTGGGCCATCAGCTCATGTGCATGTGCGGCTGCAACCAGGTCCTGCTGGAGTGCAATCACGTGGGCTGCGCCTACTCCGATCGCATGCGCAACGAGCTGGCCGCCGGCATTGAGCGCGGCGATAGCGACTCGCTGGTGTTGCAGAGCTTTGTCCAGAAGTACGGCAACACGGTGCTGGCTGCGCCCACGAGCAGCGGCTTTAACATCGTGGCCTGGATCACGCCGTTTGCCGTATTCGTTGGCGCCATGATCGTGACCGTGTGGCTGGTGCGGCTGTGGAAGTCGCGCGCGGTCGCGCAGCCGATTGCGCAGCCTGCCTTGCGCGCCGAAGAACTCGATGAGTTGCGCAGGAAAGCGCGCCAGGAAACAGAATTTTGACGCTCCGGATTGCGCGGCGGGAATTCGTCGTACCCAATTGCCGGCCGGTCGCAGGAGTGGAGGAGACAATTTTCCGATGTACGCCCCATTTGGTTTCGCTTTGATGAGCCAGGACTCCGTGTTTGTCCTCTTCGGCTGTACGCTGTTTGCGGCCGCCCTGTTTGTCTACGTTTTCTACCAACCGGGCGAGGTTGAGGCCGGCGAGGAGAAAACGCGCCAAATGTATCTGGTGGAGCGCAAGGAAGCGACCTACGAGAACCTGCGCGACCTCAACTTCGAATACAAAGCGGGTAAGCTGAGCGAGCAGGACTATGCCATTCAGCGCGCCGCGCTGGAAGACGAAGCGGCGGCGATCCTGGCGGAGTTAGAGTCGATTGAGAAGGCGCGCGCAGTTGTACGCAGAGGCATGCGGCCCGCAGGGGTGAGGACCAATGGAGGGCGCGCGTGAAGTTCGGGGTTCGGTCAGGTGTTGTGCAACGATTCGGTTACTCGCCCATGCAGTCCGTACCAGAAGATTGTCATCACGAGCGGAGCGAGGGATCTGCTGTTCGCCGCGAAGCAAGCAAACCCTTCGCGTTTGAAGCCAACAGCAGGTCCCTTCGGCAAGCTCAGGGCAGGCTCTGCGACTCCGCGCCCGCCCGACCCGCAAGAAGCGCGGGTCGGAAAAACCTTGCGGGCGCTTCGCTCAGGATGACACTGATTGTGGTGATGCTGTCTTTGGCTGCCGCGGTGAGCGCGGCGGGCCAGAACATCACCGGCACGGTCACCAACGGCACCACCGGCAAGCCTGCCGCGGGCGAGGATGTCACGCTGCTCTCGCTCTCGCAGGGCATGCAGGAGATCGGCAGCGCCAAGACCAACGCGCAGGGCCACTTCTCCTTCCCGGCGCCGAAGGACCAGGCGCCGCACATGGTGCGCGTCACGCATGAGGGTGTCGCTTACTTCCCGCAAAGCGGTCCGCTGATGCCCGGCACGGCCACCGCTGAGTTGACCATCTATGACTCGGCCAAGAAGATCGATGGTCTGAGCCAGACCGTTGAGGTCGATCGGCTGCAGAGCGATGGCAAGCAGCTTCAGGGGATCACGCTGTACGCCGTCAGCAACAAGTCCGAGCCGCCGCGCACGTTGGCCGACGACAAAGGCACCTTCGAAATCACCCTGCCGGCGGCGGCTGAAATTGAAAGCGCGCAGGCCAAGGGTCCCGGCGGACAGCCGATCGCCACCGAAGCCGTGCCCGGCTCGCAGAAGGGTAGCTATTTTCTGACCTATCCTTTGCGCCCCGGCGAGACGCAGTTCCAGGTCGCCTATCACATGCCGTACTCGGGTGAGGCCAGCTTCTCGCCCAAGATATCGCGCGATGTGCAGCACTTCGTGGTGATGGTACCGAAGACCATCAGCTTCACCGCCAAAGATTCGCAGCAGTACCAGGCGATGACGGACCCGCAGATGGCCGACCCGCGCACCACCGTGATGGTCGCCACCGGCGTTAAACCGGGACAGGAGCTGAGCTATCGCATCTCGGGTTCGGGAACATTTCCAGCCGACAATCAGGGGCAGGGAAGTGGCGATTCCGGTGGTGGAGCGATGGGGGGATCGCAGGCGGCGGCGAATGACAATCGTCCCGGCGGCGGCCTGGGTGCACCCATCGATGCGCCCGATCCGCTGCACCAGTATCGCGTTTACATCCTGGGAGCGTTCGCGCTGGTGCTGGTGATGGGCGGAGCTTATATCGTGTCACGATCCAATCGTCCGCATCCGGCAACCGTGTCGGCCGGCACTTCCGGCAAGATCGTAGCCGATTCGCCGGAAGCGGCAGCGGCTGCGTTCGCCGATTTCGTCGAGCCGTCGGCGCCGGCCCGTGACCGCAATGCGCTGCTGCTGGAGGCGATGAAGGAGGAGTTGTTCCAGCTCGAGGTCGATCGCCAGCAAGGGAAGGTGACACTCGACGAGTACACCAAGGCGAAAGCGGCGCTCGATGAGACCATTCGGCGAGCGGTGTCGAGGGGCAAGAGCGCATAATCCCGTCGCGGCGTGGGAAATCAACCCCAGAGGCACAGGGATTTTCTTGCTTTCCTCTGGGTCTCTGTGTCGCAGCCCGCCCTGAACGTAGTCTCAGGGTGGTTTAATTACATCCCGCCAACTTGCGATGCTGTGTTCGCATCTCTAAGCAGAGCGTCAGGAGGTCCGTCATGCCACTTCTCCATCAGGGAGCAAAGTTCGCCGCGCGCCGGTTGCCCAAAGTCATCAATCCGACGACCCACGCCGTGCTGGATTACATGATCGCGGGCAGCTTTCTGCTGAAGGCGGGACTGCTGTGGAAACGGCATCGGCGGGCCGCCGCGGCGGCGCTAATTTGCGGCGGAGCGGCGCTGACGAACGCGCTAGTGACCGACTATCCCGGCGGTGTGTTTCGCAAAATCAGCTATCGCACCCACGGGCGGAATGACTCCGCCATTGCGGGATTCACCGCGTCGGCGCCGCGGTTACTCGGCTTTGCCCGTGACCGCGAATCACGCTTCTTCAGCGTGGAGGCGCTAACCGAGACGGCGATCACCGGGCTGACCGATTTCAGCTACTACGAAGACGAGTCTCTCGCCGCCTAAGCCGCGCTTCGAAGGTGGCATTTTTCGGGACGTTCTAGAAGGCAGCTGCGCCGGCTTCCGCCACGGCCTGGTCCTGCTCGCCCGTGCCGCCGCTGACCCCGATAGCTCCCACCACTTTTCCGTCGCGTTGCAGCGGAATGCCTCCGGCAAAGATCATGATCCGGCCATGATTGGAGACATGGATGCCGAAGAACTGCCCGCCCGACTGCGAGTGCGTGGCCAGGTCCTTGGTGGCAATGTCAAAAGCGCGCGCGGTAAAAGCCTTGTTGATTGAGATGTCGACGCTGCCGATCCATGCGCCGTCCATGCGGACGTGCGCCACCAGGTTGCCGCCGTTATCGGCCACAGCGATGTTCATGGGCTGGCCGATTGCCTGCGCTTTCTTCTCCGCCGCCGCGATCACGCGGCGCGCATCCGCCAGATTCACTCCGGCCATGGGTTCCTCCTATGCGCCATTCACCAGTCGCCGTTCGCTTTTCGCCGGCAGCATCCAGCGCAATCTCATCTGCCGCGGTGGCGCCTTCTTCAGCGCGATCCCAACAAACTGTACAACAGAATCCCCAAGACGATCAGAGTAATGATCACGTACATGTAGTCGCGCTCGATGGCGAACCCGAACACCGAAAACAGCACCCGCGCGATAGGTGTGGCGATCAGCAGCAGCAAGCCAAATTGGATGATGTTACGCGGCTCCCCCGCCATGGTTCCCCGAACGATTTCCGAGAGGCTCTTCAGGCGTGCCGGCTCGCTATGAAATGTCTTGTAATCGGGAATGTCATGGCCATAGCGCCGCAGATAAAACACTGCGCCAATCAAGACCACCGCCGCCGCCAGAATGACGCCGGTACGCAACAGCACGCCAATGATGATCTCGATGCGCTGATCGTTGAAGCCGCCGGGGGCTTCCGTCTTGGTTTCCACATTCATATTCGGCCGGTTACTCCGTTGAAAATCATTTCAATTCCCAAAGCCACGATGACGGCGGCAAAAAGATAACGCAACGCTTTAACGTTTGCCCGCACCAGAAACTTAGCGCCAAACATAGATCCGGTAAGAACACCGAGCATCACGGGCATCGTGATCCCCGGAGCTATATACCCGCGCGCCAGATAAAGCCCGGCACTGGCCGCAGCCGTCACCCCGATCATGAAGTTGCTGGTGGTGGTAGAAACCTTGAAGGGAATTTTCATCGCCTGGTCCATGGCCAGCACTTTAACCGCGCCCGAGCCGATGCCCAGCAGTCCCGAGAGCACACCGGCGCTGAACATCAGGCCGTAACCGGCGGGCACGCCGGTGACTGCGTAGGGCTGCTTGCCTTCCGGCGTGGGAAAACTTCCCTCCAGCCTCAACTTCTTAGCCAACGGTGACGACCGCATGTGCGGTCCGTGTTCTTCGCGATGCCGGCTGGACAGGTACGCGGAATACAGCAGCACCAGTCCAAAGACAACGGCGATCGCGCTGGTACGCACGTGCAAGGCAACTACAGCGCCGACGATCGCACCGATGGTCGTCGCCGTCTCCAGAAACATGCCGATGCGGATATTGGAGAAGCCCTCGCGCACATAGGCTGCGGCCGCACCCGACGAAGTTGCGATGACTGAAACCAGCGACGCGCCGATCGCGTAACGGATGTCCACATGGAACAGCAAGGCCAGCATCGGCACCACGACCACGCCTCCGCCCAACCCAGTGAGCGCCCCCAGAAAGCCGGCGAGCAGAGAGCCCAGAGCCACCAGTCCCGTGAATTCCAGAACGTTCATGAATGATTGTGCAACGCCGCTTGAGCGTCGCCTAGGGATTGTACATTGCGGGAGGGAAGCGCTCGCGCCAGCTCTAGATTTCGTCCCGCGAACGCGGTACCGTAACAGGAGCGGCGCGGTACCCAAGTGGTAAGGGAGAGGTCTGCAAAACCTTTATGCGCCGGTTCGATTCCGGCCCGCGCCTCCAGCTTTCTCAGTCATCTACCTGAATTTCAATCACTTCAGCCGAGGACGTCGTTCGGCGATCTTCGGCCAAAATCGGGGAAATGGGCGAAAATTCGGTGAAGGGGCGGACAAAAAGCGGACAAAATTCTGCGCACGAAAAGGGGCGCTTCGCCCAGGAAAAATGCGGCCTTGGTTCGCAATCCTGTCTCTCAATAAGACCAATTGCGGCGTTTGAACTGCACTAATCATGTGCACTCAAAGATTCGACAGACACCGATTTCGCACGAGGTGCCGACGGCCGCATAAATAGCCGGAGCGAATGGGCGCGGTGCTTCAGGTCATCTACCTCGTCTTAACAAGGGTTATTAGGCTGCGGCGGGAGCGGCGGTAACGCGGGCCGAGCTAACCGGCGAGGCCATTCGGCTGGGCCGGTTACTGACCGAACTCCACGCTTGGCCGCCTTCCAGGGATTCGATCTCCTCGTGCCGGACGCCCAAGCTTCCAAACAATTCAGCGCGAGCTGGAAGACTGCGCTGCGCAAGGCATTCGCCACCGGCAAAGCTGTTTAGCAGAGAAGCTGGAAGTCTCGCGGCGGAGTGCGGGGCAGCGAGGAAATTTTCCATGGACGGCCTGTCGAATTGCGATCCGGCTATTCGTCTATACGGTGAAGGCATGTCGCTGGATTCCACACAGCCGAGTCGCTGTTCGAAACTGGACGTTGGAGCTGCCGAAAACGACCACCCCTGCGACGCAGTCCGTGGTAAGTGATTCACAACGTGGGTTTTTCTGTTGGCACGGGTAGTGCTGGAAGACGCCGAGGACGGGAAACATGTCATTTCTTCGCGATCTAAGAGTTGCGTTCCACTCGCTGAGGCGCAGCAAAGGGCTGGCGACCATAGTGATCTTCACGCTGGCGCTCGGCATCGGCGCGAACGCCGCCATCTTCACGCTGGTGCGCGGAGTGCTGCTCAAGCCTCTCGTCAACCGTGACGAGGACCGGCTCGTGTATATCCGCCAGAGCGCCCCCAGCATCGGAGCCGACAACACCACGTTCTCCGTGCCCGAAATAAAGGACATCGAAGCCAGCGTCCATTCCCTGAGCGAGTTCGGCGATTTCTCGACGATCGGCTTTACGATGGTCATAGAGTTCGCGCGCCGGCCAATCCTGAGGCGATAACGAGGTGACCACGAAGCGTGGGTTGGGACCTTTGTCCAGATACTCGGCCTTGGCCACCACCCGGCGGGCGCGCGACCAACTCTTACGCGTCTGATAGGAAAACTCGCCGAACGCGCGCGCCGCCTGCTGAGTTGCCGCGTGTTCGCTCTGGGCCTGCGCCATAAGTTCGACGATTTCCGCCTCCAGCCGCTCATTGCGTGCCAGGCCGAAGACGTAGTCCACGGCG
>Ga0335081_10000448_pt1 | contig 72676 bp, 70 predicted proteins | sample Lox_Sample_35_FD_206713 | JGI IMG/M metagenome (GOLD analysis project Ga0335081, IMG submission 206713) | Soil microbial communities from Loxahatchee National Wildlife Refuge, Florida, United States - Lox_Sample_3.5 | ecosystem: Environmental > Terrestrial > Soil > Wetlands | place: USA...
ACGTGCCCATCTGGTCGGTCTCGCTGTAACGGACCCGGAACAAAACGGTATGCTCCATCTGAGACAGCTTGACGGATCTCCTACGGGGTGAAGACTGGACCTAGGTACCAAACGCCACGCAAAAAGCAAGCTTTGTTATCCGCCGCTTCGCAGTTCGGCCACCGCCTCACAGTGCGCCGTCTGCGGGAACATGTCGAACGGCGTGACGCGCTCGAGTTTGTAGCCCGCCGCGATCAGTTCCTTGATGTCGCGCGCCAGCATCGGCGGCGCGCACGAGACGTAAATGATCTGGCGGGGTTTCTGTTCCCGCAACGTCTTCAATACGGCTTTCCCGCAGCCCGAGCGCGGCGGATCGAGAATCAGGCAGACCTCGTCGAGCCTGCCCTGATCGGGGCGGGACCGGAGTTGACGCAACGTGTAAAACAACAGGCGCTCCGTCTTGCCCGGGTAGAAATCGCAGCTCTTCAACCCGAGCCGGTCGGCATTTTCGTTGGCGGCCTGGATCGCTTTGGCGTCCTCTTCAATGCCGTACACGTGCCGGGCGCGGTCGCCGAGCATCAACGCAAACAAACCGACGCCGCAGTAAGCGTCCACCAGAATCTTGCAGCCGCTGGCGCCGAAGATGTTGCGGACGTGTTCCAGTGCCAGTTCGATCACCTCGCGGTTGACCTGGAAGAACGAACCGAGCGGGACGCGGAGCGTTTTGCCGAGGATGATTTCCTCGGTGCAATGAGCGCGGGTGTCCCGCCCGTTCCGTTCCAAATCCGCAAACAGGACGGGCGGGACGCCCGCGCTACTTTCGGCAAAGGCCCGCACTTGACCCGCGGAATTGCAGCGGATTGTCAGATGTTTGTCGATGGCTGACCGCTGACCGCTGAGAGCTGACAGCGTCTCATTGATTTCCTCCCGCGCAATCGGGCATTGATCGATGGGGATGATGGAACGCCCGCGGACGCTCCAGAAACCCGGTTGACCCGGGCCATGAACGACGATCTTGTTGCGGTAGTGATACTGTCGGGGCGAGCCGACCACGGCGGCGATGGGCGGGTTGGGGATCTTGCCAATCCGCTCGAAGACGTCGCGGATCTGGTTGCGTTTCAATTCGAGTTGGTGCGCGTAGTCGATGTGTTGGTACTGGCAACCCGCACAGCGCTGGTAGTACGGACAGCGGGGCTCGACCCGCAACGGCGAGGGCGTGATGACGCGCACGAGGTCGGCCGTGGCGTAGCGTTTCTTCACTTCCACAATCTCGACTTCGACCCGTTCGCCTTCAACCACGAAGGGCACGAACACCACGAAGTTGTCGACGCGGCCGATGCCGTCGCCGCCGAACGCGACGGTGGTGATATCGAGTTCGAGCCGTTGGCCGGGTTGGAGTGCGGATGCCGTCATGCGTGCCGTGAATCCTATCCCCGACCGCCCGGGGTTACAAACCGCCCTTGCGGGAACTTTGCAGGATGCTCAGGCTGCTGGCCAGCGACCAGATCCACGCCAGCAGGAACAGCACACACCCGATCAGGCCCGGCCCGAGCTGGGACACAGTCTCCTCGGGCAGGCTCCCCAAGTGGATCCAGTCGCGCACGAAGGAAATCGCCCACAGCACCATGAACAGGAAACCGGTTTGCGAGACGATGAGTTGCAGGATTCCCGCGGTCCGGCGGTGGGCGACGAACGTCCCGACTCCCGGCAGCACGAGGTTCCCCAGCACACACCCCCAGGCTTTCGAGCGGTCGACGATCCGCGGGGGAGCAAACTCAGACAGTTTCGGCGGTGGTTGGGGTGCCAAAGATATCCTCGTAAGCGTACATCAGCGCGGCTTGGGCGATGGCCGCGGTTACAATCACACCGACGCAACAGGCAATGAGCCCGGCCACCACCACCAGGGCGCAGACCACCAAGAATCCAAACATCAGCCACCAATGTTTGGAGACGACCTTGCGGCTCAGTTCCATGGCCGGCCAGAACTCCAGCTTCTTATCGATCACCAGGGGAAGGACGAACATCCAGGCGACTCCCAGATAGATGCCGGGAAGAATGCAAAGGACAAACCCCAAGCCGGTCAAACACAGCGAGACGATCCGGGCCAACATCAGCGGCAGGAACGCCGTACTAAATCCGACGAACATGTCGCCGAACGCAGCGGGCTGGCCGCGGATCTTTTTCAGGTAGAGCGCGTACAACCCACCCAGCATCGGGCCGCCGACGATCATGGCGATGGCGATTCCCAGCCAGGGAATGCCGCAGCCCCCGGCAATGAGTCCGCCCACAAACGACGCGCCGATCAGTAGCCAAAAGTCTTTCTTAACGAGTTCCCAGCCGCGACCGATGCATCGTCCGATGTCGATGGTGTAATCTCGTGCGAGGATCTGGGCGGCCAGGGCCACGGGATCGACCGCGCCCACCACCGGCGGGACGATCGAGGCCGCGCCGGCGCTGCCCAGCGCGTCGGCAAACTCGGGGAACTCGCCGAGGCTCTTCCAGTCGGTGGACCCTTCCGACTGGGTCCTGGTCTGGGCGTTGGCCCGGCCTTCCCGGATCCATTGACGCAATTGCTCGGCCGTGACCGGGCCGTACTCGTGGCCATCCGCTCCAGTGATCTTGTACATTTCAGTTCCTGTGGCTGTCCGTCAGGGTGCCAACATCGTCAACGGGTAAACGGGGATGTTGCGCAGGATGCCGAACATCACCACCGTTATCAACAACGTCCAGATCCAAACCGGTCTCATCGTCACGTGTCCGCGCCGCAGAACGAGGTAGCCAACCAGGGGCAACAACGAGATCGCCAGCGGATTAAACCGGAAAGCCATCAGCAAATGGCCGTGCAACAACTCGTGCAGCGCCCGAGTCGAACCACAACCCGGACACCACAACCCGGTCATCTGGTGCAATGGACAGGGCGGAAAGATGCCGATGTGGGTCGGGTCGAACACGAAGATGACCGCCGCGATCACCGTAACGATCGCCGCCGTGCCGAGGACCTGGGTTCGGTGCGTCACCATCCGCGCAGCCCCCGGCGCCATCCGCCAATACCAACGACGCCCATCGAAAGGATGGTGAAAACGATGCCGAGCCAAAAGGCAATCCAACACCACATCCGGGCTTTGCGAGACGATTCGATCGCGCCGGGCACGTCGCCCGCCTGGAGTTTGGCGTTCACTTGAGCGGCGAAGACAATCGCGGCGATCCCAAAGGGCAGACAACAGAAGATGGTGCAAAGAATGGCGGGTACCAGGTAGTTCGGTACTGGCGGCTGCGGCGCGCGGCCCACGGTTGGGGGCACGGCTGACGGCGAAAACAGCGGGGCGAATTCGGCAAATTGACCGAGCGGTTTCCAGTCCGCGGTTCCCTCGGCTTGGGCCTGCGTCTGCGCGTTGGCACGCCCTTCGGCGATCCACTGGCGCAGTTGTTCCGCGCTAACCGGGCCGTACTGCTGGCCGTCCGCTCCGATGATCCTGAACATGGACCTCCTTCACGCCTCCTGGTTCAACGCCAATCTTCCGCAACCGTCGAACCTCAGGCTACGTCAGCGCTTTGCGCAACTCCAGCCTAAATTTCCCCAGGCCGTCACCAGCCAGCGCGGAGATCTCTAGGACCGGCATCCGGCTCGTCTTCGGCGTCTTTTTTTCGGACAAGCTGGAAGCATGTCCCACGTGGCGCTTGAATGCGGCGAGGTTCTTTTTGGCTGCCGGCAGATCCATCTTGTTGGCGACGACGAGGCGCGGTTTGTTCAGGACTTCGGCCTTGTACAACTTGAGTTCCTCGATCAACTGCTGGTAGTCATCCCACGGCCGGCGTCCGTCCACGCCCGCCATATCGAGCAACAGGACCAATAATTGGCACCGCTCGATGTGCCGCAGGAAATCGTGTCCCAGCCCCTTGCCGGCGTGCGCGCCTTCGATCAGCCCGGGAATGTCCGCCACGCGGATCCGCGCGAAATCGTCGTACACAACAATCCCAACGTTGGGCGTCAGCGTCGTGAACGGATAGGGTGCCACCTTGGGATGGGCCTTGGTAATCTTCGAGATCAGCGTGGATTTCCCGGCATTGGGGAAGCCCACGAGGCCGACGTCGGCCAGCGTCTTCAGCTCCAGTTCAACATCCAGCATTTCGCCCGGCTCGCCGTATTCGAACTCGCGCGGCGCCTGATGCGTCGAGCTTTTGTAATGCGTGTTGCCGTGTCCGCCGCGTCCGCCCTTCGCCACCACGAACCGCTGGCCGTCCTCAACCAGATCGGCCAGGAGTTCGCGGCCGGCCGAGGTTTCCGCGGGAGCGGCGTCCGCACCGCGACCGGAATCGCTGCCCGGCGCGGCGGTTTCACCGCGTGAGGCCACGAGACCCACCACGGCGGTCGGATCGAATTCCTCCGTGGCTGCCGCGGGATGATAGCGAGTGGGGACGGGTTGTCGGGTGGGCCGAGTGAGACGGAACATTTGCGTGCCGATGGGCACTTTCACTACGACGTCCTTGGCGTTGCGGCCAAAACAGTTTTTGCCGCGGCCGTGAACGCCGTGTTTGGCGACAAGACGTGGCTGATAGTAGTAATCGGAGAGATCGGTGACGTTCTTGTCGGCCACCAGCACGATGTCGCCGCCCTTGCCGCCGTCACCGCCATCGGGACCGCCGCGGTCGACATACTTCTCGCGTCGGAAGGAAACGCAACCGTTCCCGCCATCACCCGCCTTGACGCGAATCTTGACTTTGTCGACGAACATAGGGGCAGGATAACGGCGAAAGCGGAAAGCGGGAAGCGGAAAGCGGCGCTTAACTCGTTCTATTGTTGCTCGACGCGACCATCGTCGAACAACACGGAGCGTTTCCCAAAATGTCTGGCTGCTGTCTCGCGCAGGACAATGACGGCCGGGTTGCTCCGCCAGAGGTTGGTTGCGCCCGTGAATGCATAGCTAGAATGCGATTTGTCTTTTGCGGATGGACAGATGAAACACTTGTTGGGGCGTGAATAGGGATCGAACTGATGCAGGTAGGGGTACAAACTCTCCGCCGTTGGGGGCAGTCTCCCCCCATTGTCACGGGCGTACATCTCGCACGCGAGGCCAATCGCTCTGACGTTGCTGAGGCAGACGGCGGCGCGGGCCATGTTCCGCATGTGATTCCTGTCGAGGACGTGCAAGATGTAGAGCCAGCCGAGGATGCCGAGAACCGCGCCGAAGACGATCAAGGGCGATCTGTTTACATAGAATCGCCGAGCGGGCGGCAATGCCGGTGGAATCGATGGCGGCCGTTCGTTCACGCGCGCTCACCTCAACAACTTCGGAAGAATATCAAATTCCTTTTCGTTGCACCAGCACTTTGAACGTGCGTCCCATGAGTTCGGGATGGATGAGTTGGTGGATGGCCGCGCGTTCCCGGCTGAGTTGCCCCGCGGTGCGCGCGGCAATCTCGGCAATCTCGGATTCTCCAATCTGCAACAGGTAATGTGATTGGTCGGTGAACAATACGGGTTCGAGTCCGAATTTCTTGCCGTGCTCGATGAGCGACGTGAACTCGACGTGAGAGGTCATATCCTGTTCGCCAACGTGCTGGTACGGATTCGCGTTTTGGGTGTGACGGCAATAGCACAGCAGTGTCCCGTCACGGTGGTGCGGGGCGAAGTATTCGTTCCGCTCGTAGCCGTAATCGATCGTCAGCACGTAACCCCGCTTGAGTCGGCGAGCGATGTTTTCCAGCCAATCCACGGCGCGCAGGTTTATCTCGACCGTGTACCCTTCCATCAGGTCAACGGGCAGACCGGCCAGAAAGCTGGCGAGGCGGGGAGAGGAAAGGGGGCCGATGGTTTCTTCAACCGGCGTTGCCCCCTCACCCAGTCCCTCTCCCCCGCGCTGCGGGGGAGAGGGACTGGGTGAGGAGGATGCCTGCGTAACGTACACCTCCTTCCACTCACCACTCTCCACTTTCACCCGGTGGACCGGCAGCGCATCGAGGAATTCGTTGGAAAACACGCAACCGACGATGGAATCGGGCAGGGAATCGCCCACTTCGACGACTCGGTACCGCAGGTCGGGTGCGGCGGCCAGCACGTCGTCACGGAGCTGGCCGCGATGTCCGCCGAACTCGACAATTTCGAATTCGCGTGGCGTGCCGAGTTCCTTGCGCCACTGCAAGAATTGCCGGGCGAGGAGTCGGCCAAACAATGGTCCGACGCTGACGCTGGTGAAGAAATCGCCGTCTTTGCCGATGCGAGAACGGCGGGCTGGGCCAGCCCGCCCTACGGCATCAACTTCATCCGGTTTTTGGTGGGGCGCGCTCGCCGAGCGCGCCGCATCCTGATCCGGAACATCCAAACTGGTGTAATAGCCGTGTTGGGGGTGGTAGAGGGCGAGTTCCATGAATCGTTCGAAGGTGATCCGGTTGCCGCTACGCAAAATCTCGCGGCAGATTTCCTCGATGAGCGCCGGGTTGCCGTCCACGGGGCGACGATAGCGCACTCCGGCGGAACGGCGGAAGCCAAATAACACTTGCAGAGGCTGGGAAAGCTCGCTAGTTTCCTTGTGAAAGTTGTCACAAAGTTGACCCCGTGTCGTGAGCGGGGTTTGTCTCGGGGCGTTCGGGTGGCTCGTTTGGCGTGGACGAGGAAATTCCAGGACGCAACGACTATGGCACAATTGCAGCAATACATTCCGGTGGGATTGTTGATGGTGATTGCCGGTGGTCTGGCGGCGACCATGCTGGTATTGCCGACGCTGTTGGGCAAGAAACGCTCGCATGATCCCGTCAAGGACAGCCCCTACGAATGCGGAATGCCGGCGATGACCGAGGCGCACACGCGGTTCAGCGTGAAATTCTACCTGATCGCGATGCTGTTTATCCTGTTCGACATCGAGGTCGTTTTTTTCCTCGGCTGGGCCGCTGTGTTCCGCGACCTGGTCCGGCCCATCGGCCGAGGGGCGATTGGAGCGGAGATGTTGCTGGGGGCGCTGTTGTTTCTGGCGATCCTGGAGGTCGGCCACATCTACGCGTGGAGGAAAGGCGCGCTGGATTGGGCGCCGCGGAGGCAAATCCGAAATCCGAAATCCGAAATCCGAGACAAATCCGAATGACACCAATCTTCCAAACATGGGCGCGCAGTCATTTGGGGACTTCGGATTCTCAGATGGTTTCGAGATTCGAGATTCGGGTTTCGGATTTTCATTTATGAGTCAGCGAATCGAAACCGCCGTTGATCCGCAGGTTGAGGGCCGCGATGTGATCGTGACGCGCGTGGACGCGGCGATCGACTGGGTGCGCAAGAACTCTTGTTGGCCCATGCCGTTGGGGCTGGCGTGTTGTGGGATCGAGTTGATGGCCGTCGGCGCGAGCCGGTTCGACATTGCGCGGTTCGGGTCGGAAGTAATGCGGTTCACGCCGCGCCAGTGCGACCTGATGATCGTGGCCGGCACGTGCGTGTACAAGATGGCCGGCGCGGTCAAACGCATCTGGGATCAGATGCCGAATCCCAAATGGTGCATCGCCATGGGCGCCTGCGCGAGCACGGGGGGCATGTATCGCAGCTATGCGGTGGTGCAGGGCGTCGATCATTTCCTGCCCGTGGACGTGTATGTCTCGGGGTGTCCGCCGCGTCCGGAAGCCCTGCTCGAGGGGTTGATGGCGGTGCAACGCAAGATCGCCCAGGAGAAAGCGCTCGAAAATATGAAGAAAGGCCAGACCGCGTCGACGGCGTGGGCGCCCGTGAAAGGCCCGATCGTCGTCCGCGGCGAATCCGCGCCGCCGTTCGTCGAGGGCAAATTCTGGAAATAAACGCGCCATGACTTCACCGGAGGCAGTCGAGAAACTCAAAGGCCGGTTCGGCGACGCGGTCGGCGCTCCCGTCGAGTTTCGCGGGGAGGTCACCGTGGCGGTCGACCGCGCGAAGATCGTGGACGTCTGCCGGTTTCTCAAGACCGATTGCACGTTCGACATGCTGACCGATCTGGCGGGGGTGGACAACTACGGCCAGGACCCCCGGTTCGAGGTGGATTACCAACTGTACTCGCTCGCGCATCGGTGCCGGTTGCGGCTCAAGGTGCGGATTTCCGAGGACGACATGACCGTGGACACGGTGACGGGCGTTTGGCGGACGGCGAACTGGCACGAGCGGGAGGCATTCGACATGTTCGGCCTCCGCTTCCGTGGTCACCCGAACCTGAAACGCATCCTGATGTGGGAAGGTTACCCGTATTACCCGTTGCGCAAAGAGTTTCCGGTGGCCGGCATTCCGACCGAACTGCCGGAAACGGCGGTGAATGCCGACGCCGTTCGCGCGGCGCCGATGTTGGGCGGACCGTTCGTGGCGGCGAGCGGGACGCAGAGTTCGCTCCGCCGCGAGCCGCGACAATACGATACGCTGGCCGAACAGGAAGCGGCGTTGAAGAATCCAACCAAGAAAGAACCGGTATGAAGCGGAATGGGGCACTGGAGTATTGGGTTTTGGGCGGTCGTTCCCACGACTCCGGTAGTCCGTCCTTCCATCAACCCGTGGCGGGTAACCATGGCGACACGACAAGAGCTTGAGCTGATCGAATCCGCGGGGCGGGCCCAGCAGGCGCTGGAAGGGGAGCTGCCCGGCGAGAGGATGATCCTCAACATGGGACCGCAGCACCCGAGCACCCACGGCGTGCTGCGGCTGGTGATCGAGCTGGACGGCGAGGAAGTCGTCAACGTCTGGCCCGACGTGGGGTATCTGCATCGCGGCGACGAAAAAATCGCCGAGAACATGACGTACACGCAGTTTATTCCGTATACCGACCGCTTGGATTACCTGGCGCCGCTGGCCAACAACGTCGCCTACGCCTACGCGGTGGAAAAACTTTGCGGTATCGACGTGCCGTCCCGCTGCAAGTACATCCGCGTCATCTGCGCGGAGTTGGCGCGCATCAGTTCCCATCTGCTGGGCATCGGCGCGTTGGCCCTGGACATCGGGGCCATGACGGTGTTTCTGTATGCCTTTCGCGAGCGGGAGAAGATCAACGATCTCTGCGAATGCATTTGCGGGGCGCGCTTCACCACCAGCTACACGCGCATCGGCGGCCTGGCCAACGATGTGCCGCCCAACTTTCTGCCCATGCTGCGGAAGTTTCTGAAAGAGTTCCCGGCGACGGTCGACGAAGTGGACAAATTGCTGACCCGCAACCGGATTTTCATCGGCCGCAATCGCGACATCGGCGTGTTGTCGAAGGAGGACGCCATCGACCTCGGCGTGACCGGCCCGATGCTGCGCGGTTCGGGCGTCGAATGGGACATTCGCAAGGCGCATCCGTACAGCGGGTACGAGGATTTTGATTTCGACGTTCCGGTCGGCACGGTGGGCGATTGCTTCGACCGTTATCTGGTGCGGATGGAGGAGATGCGCCAGAGCGTGCGGATCATTTATCAGGTGCTGGGGAACCTTCCCGAGGGCCCGGTGAATTCGCCCGACGCGAAGATCCTGTTGCCCGAAAAGCGGGCCACGCTCACGAAGATGGAAGAGCTGATCCATCATTTCATCAACGTCACCGAGGGCGTCAACGCCCCACCGGGGGAGGTGTACTTTTCGGCCGAGAATCCCAAGGGCGAACTCGGGTTTTACATCGTCAGCAAAGGCGGCGGCGTGCCCCATCGGTTGAAAATTCGGGCTCCGTCGTTTGTGAACCTCCAGTCGCTGCCGGTGCTGGCCAAAGGACACATGATCAGCGATCTGGTCGCCATCCTGGCCAGCATCGATTTCGTCATGGGAGAATGCGACCGCTAGCCACGAATCCACACGAATGAACACGAATAAGGAATTAATTCATGGTGAACTTGTAAAGGAAATCGTGGGTGCAGCATTCGAAGTCCACAACGTGCTCGGTTATGGGTTTCTTGAAAAGGTGTACGAGAATGCACTGCTCGTTGAACTGGCGCAGCGCAATTCAAAGGTGGAAGCGCAAAGGTCACTCAAGGTTAAATACAAGGGCGCGGTGGTCGGTGACTATGTGGCTGATTTGGTTGTCGACGATCAGGTGGTCGTCGAGTTGAAGGCAGAAGCGGCGTACAACAAACAGCACGAAGCCCAATTGCTGAATTACTTAAAAGCGACGGGCCTCAGAGTTGGCGTGCTGATCAATTTCGGAAGGGGCAAGTGTGAATTCAAACGACTGGTCATGTGAATGGTCAGTCGATTCATGAACATTTGTGTGCATTCGTGGCCCAGATGAACGTACCAACTGAACTCGAGCAACACATCGACGAGGTGATCACGCATTACCCGCCGGAACACAAGCGGGCGGCGGTGTTGTGGCTGCTGCACCTGTTGCAGGAGCACTACGGTTTTCTCGGCCGGGAACAGGTCGAGTGGACCGCGGCGAAACTCGGACTGCAGCCGATCAACGTCTGGGAACTCGTCAGCTTTTACCCGATGTTCACGGCCAAACCGCGGGGGAAGTTCCACATCAAGGTCTGCCGCACGCTGTCGTGCGAACTGTGCGGGTGCCACGGGATCCTCGACCGATTGCAGAAGAAACTGGGGGTTGGGCTCGACGAGAACACGCCCGACGGCCGATTCACGATTTCCACGGTTGAATGTCTCGCCGCGTGCGGCACGGGCCCGGTGCTGATGATCAACGACGAGTTGTTCGAGAATCTCACGCCCGACAAGGCCGAAGCGATCGTGGATCGGATTCAGACGACGGGCCGGCTGGAGCCGCCCCGAACGCCTTCGGGGTTGCCTCCCGTTCAACCGGCGCATCCGCTGGAGAAACGCGTGTTGCTCGCCAACGCGAGCCAGCCGGGCTACACGGGGTCGATGGCCGACTACGTTGGCGAGGGCGGCTACAAGGCGCTGCGCAAGGCGCTCGGCATGAAGCCCGAGGAAATCGTCGCCGAGGTCAGGGACAGCCAGATTCGCGGACGCGGCGGCGCGGGGTTCCCCTGCGGCATGAAGTGGGGATTTCTGGCGAAGGGCACGGACAAGCCGATTTACCTCGTCTGCAACGCCGACGAGTCCGAGCCGGGCACGTTCAAGGATCGCCAGCTCATCCATTACGACCCGCACCAACTCATCGAAGGCATCCTCATCTCCTGTTACGCCGTCGGCGCCCACGTGGCGTACATCTACATCCGCGGCGAGATGCCGCTCGGGGCCAGGATCCTGTCGAAAGCCATCGAGGAAGCGCGCGCCAGAAAATTTCTCGGCAAAAGCATTCTCGGCAAGAAGTTCAACTGCGAGATTTACATCCATCGCGGCGCCGGTGCGTACATTTGCGGCGAGGAAACGGGCCTGCTCGAATCGCTGGAAGGCAAACGGGCCTACCCGCGCATCAAACCGCCATTCCCGGCGGTCGTGGGTTTATTCGGTTGCCCGACGGTGGTCAACAACGTCGAGACGCTCGCCAACGTACCGCACATCATCAATCACGGCGCGGCGTGGTACAAGGCGATGGGCGTGCCCGGCTCGACCGGCACGCGGCTCGTGTGCGTGAGTGGCCCGGTGAACCGGCCGGGCTACTACGAATTTGAGATGGGCAAGCTGACGCTGCGCCAGCTCATCTACGACCTGTGCGGCGGCTTGAAGGACGGTCGCACGCTCAAGGGCGTGATCCCCGGCGGCAGTTCGATGCCGGTGCTCAAGGCCGACCAGATTGACGTGCCGCTCGATTTCGAGTCGTTACGCAAGGCGGGCACGATGGCCGGCTCGGGCGGCATCATCGTGCTCGATGATTCGGTCGACATCGTCGAGGCGACGCTCAACGTCGCGCAGTTCTACGCCCACGAAAGTTGTGGCCAGTGCACCCCGTGCCGCGAGGGCACGTTGTGGATGGAGAAGATGCTGCACCGGATGCGGGCCGGGCACGGCCGGGCCGAGGACGTGGACCTGCTCTGGGACGTGGCCGACAACATCGACGGCAAGACGATCTGTCCGCTGGGCGAAGCCGCTGCTTGGCCCGTAAAGGCGTTTGTGACGAAGTACCGGGGAGAATTTGAACAGGCAGTCAAAGGCAATGGAGCCACAGATGGACACCGATGAAACACTGATGGGAATCCGTGAACATCCGTGTTCATCCGTGGCAGAAGAGAAGCCGAAATGCCCGAACCGCTCATCAAACTGACGATTGACGGCCAGCCGGTGGAGGCGCGGCGCGGCACGAACATTATCGAGGCCGCGAAGTGCGTCGGCATCGAGGTGCCGCATTATTGTTATCACCCGAAGCTGCCCGTGGTGGGCAACTGCCGGATGTGCCTCGTGGACGTCGGTATGCCCAAGGTCGGTGTGGACAAGAGACCCGTGCTCGATCCCGACGGCAAACCGGTGATCGTGTTCGGCCCGAAGCTGTCCATTGGCTGCAATACCGCCGTGGCCGAGGGCATGGTCGTGCAGACGCGGTCGCCGAAGGTCGTCAAGGCCCGCGAAGGCGTGATGGAGTTCCTGTTGATCAATCATCCGCTCGATTGCCCCATCTGCGATCAGGCGGGCGAGTGCCGCCTGCAGGAATTCTCGGAGGACTACGGCAAGGGACAGAGCCGGTTCGTCGAGGAGAAAGTCCACAAGCCGAAACGCACCCCGCTCGGCCCGAAGATCGTGCTCGACGACGAACGCTGCATCCTGTGTTCGCGGTGCGTGCGGTTCATGAAAGACGTTGCCGGCCAGGATTGCCTCGGGTTCGTGAACCGCGGCAGTCATTCGACGCTGGCCTGTTATCCCGGACAGGAACCGAACACGAATTACGATCTGAACATCGTGGACATCTGTCCCGTGGGCGCGTTGACCTCGACTGATTTCCGGTTCAAGCAGCGCGTCTGGTTTTTGAAGGCGACCAAGAGCGTGTGTCCGAACTGCGCGACCGGCTGCAACACCGAGCTCTGGTCGCGCGAAGGCGTGGTTTATCGCCAGACGCCGCGCGACAACGACGCGGTCAACCAGTGCTGGATGTGCGATTTCGGCCGGCTCCACTACAAGTTCATCAACGACCCGCAACGCCTCAGGTCGCCGAGCGTGAAGTCCAGCGTGCTGGGCGAACGGTTCCAGCTCACCTGGGTCGAGGCGACGCGGCAGGTGGCGGAACGCCTCGCCGCGGTGAACGACATCGCGGCCGTCGCATCGGCGCGGGCGACGACGGAAGAATTGTTTCTGTTCAACAAGCTCGTGCGCGAGGTCCTTCATGCGGACCCGGTGGACTGCGTGCCGCATGCCGGTGCCGGCGACGCGTTCCTGCTCAACGCCGACCGCAACCCGAACACGGCCGGGGCGAAATTGGTTGGCTTGATTGGCAGCGCATCACAGGCAGGGACGCCTGTGCCACCGTCGGTTTCGGACATCGGTGTGCGGATTCCCGCCATCGCCGAGGGGATCGCGAGTGGCAAGATCCGCGGGCTGATCGTGCTCGGGGAAAACGTAGCGAACCATGGGATTGGCGAGGAGGTTCTGGCGAAGTTGGAGTTACTGGTGGTGATCGACGCGCTGCCGAACAAGGTGACTGACCTGGCGCATTACGTTTTGCCCGGGGCGACGTTTGCCGAGAAGCGCGGCACGTTCATCAACGCCCAGGGCCGCCTCCAACGGCTCAACCCGGCGATTCCGTCGCCCGGCGTGGCCCGGCCCGAATGGCAAACGCTCGTGGCGCTGCTGAACGAGCTCGGCGCCGGCGCTGGTTACCTGACTCTGGAGGATGTATTCGCCGACATGGCGCGCACGCTCGCGCCGCTGGCCGGATTGAATTTGTCCAAGATCGGCGATTTGGGAGTGGACGTGAGCCGCAGACTGACACAGACGAGGGCGGATTCATCCGTGGAAACCCGTCCCGCGCGTGCGGGATCCGTGGCAACTCAATCATGATCGAACTGCTCATCGACCTCATCAAGATCGCCGCCGTGCTGGGGGTGATGCTGACCATCGTGGCGTACACGGTGTTGGTGGAACGGTGGGTCTGCGCCTGGATGCAGGACCGCCTCGGCCCGAACCGGGTCGGGCCGTTCGGGTTGCTGCAGCCGCTGGCCGATTTCGGGAAGCTGGTGTTGAAGGAGGACATCCTGCCGCATCACGTTCACAAGATTTACTACACGCTGGCACCGGCCATCACGCTGATGCCGGCGTTGATTGTGATGGCGGTGGTGCCGTGGGGCAGCCAGTTGCCGATCGCGGGCCGGATGATCGACTGCGTGATTGCGAACCTGGACGTGGGCATACTGTTCATCTTCGCCATCACCTCGCTCAGCGTGTATGGCATCGTGCTGGCGGGATGGTCGAGCAATTCGAAGTATCCGTTCCTCGGCGGCGTGCGCTCCAGTGCCCAGATGATCTCGTACGAAGTCTGTCTCGGATTGAGCGTGGTGCCCGTGTTCATGCAGGTGGGGACGTTGAACCTGATGAAGGTGGTCGAGTATCAGACGCAGCACACCTGGCTGGTGGTGTGCCAGCCCCTGTCGTTTTTCATTTTTGTCGTGAGCGCGTTTGCCGAGACGAACCGATTGCCGTTCGATTTTCCCGAGGCGGAGCAGGAACTCGTGGCCGGTTACAACACCGAGTACAGCTCGATGAAGTTCGGGATGTTTTTCATGGGCGAATACGCGGCGATGTTCGTGCAGGCGGCGCTGATGACGACGCTGTTTTGCGGGGGCTGGTCGTTGCCGTTCGCGCCGATGAACGCGCCCGCCCACACGCTGGCGATCGGACTGGCGCAGATCGCGGTCTTTCTGGCAAAAGTGATGGTGTTCCTGTTCGTCTACATCTGGGTGCGCTGGACGATTCCACGGTTTCGCTACGATCAACTGATGGCGCTCGGCTGGAAGGTGTTCATTCCGCTGACGCTTGCCAACATTGTGTTTTCGGGCGTGGTGCTGGCGATACTGGAGAACTGGTGAGTGCAAGTTAAACGGCCAAGATTGACGCTGTGGGAGCGGACGTATCTGCCGCAGATCCTCAAGGGACTGTGGCTGACGCTGAAGCATATCCCGCAGCGGAAGTTCACGCGTCGGTATCCCGAGGAAAAACCGCCGTTGTACGGCGATTATCGGGGCGCGCCGGTGCTGGTGCGCGACCCCGAGGGCCGCGTCAAATGCGTGGCGTGCCAGCTGTGTGAGTTCGTGTGTCCGCCGAAGGCGATCCGCATCACGCCGGGGTTTCGCCCCGAGGAACGGTTCGACGCGAACGTCGAGAAAGAGCCGGAAGACTTTGTGATCGACATGTTGCGCTGTATTTACTGCGGGTATTGCGAGGAGGTGTGTCCCGAGGAGGCGATTTTCCTGCAAAAGGATTTTGCGTTGGCGGGCTACAGCCGGGAGGAACTGCAGTTCCATAAGGAGAAACTGCTCGAACTCGGCGGCGTCCGCGAGGATTCGATCTGGAAGTGGAAATACAAGGGGGCGCCGCCGCCCGAGGCGCCGGCGGCACCGAAGAGGGAGGGGGCCGGGGTGTAGGGCGTCATTTCCAGCGGAGCGAGGAATCTCTCGCACGTGCGCGAGACCCTTCGCCTGGCTCAGGGTGACACAGTAAGGAGATGAACGGTCACGACATATTGTTCTGGGCGTTTAGCATCGCGATGCTGCTGTGTGGCGTCGGCGTGATTGCCAGCCGCAACCCGGTCACCAGCGCGATGTTCCTGGTGGTGCTGTTTTTCTTCATGGCCGGGTTGTTCGTGTTGTTGGAAGCATTTTTCCTGGCGGCGATTCAGGTGCTGGTCTATGCGGGCGCGGTGATGGTGTTGTTCCTGTTCGTCATCATGTTGCTCGACATCAAGGCGTCGGAACGACGGAAGTTCCGCTGGTTGGCGGTGCTGGGCGGCGTGATCGTCGCGGCCGCGCTGGTGGGGGAGTTTCGCTTCGTTCTCCGCCAACCGGTCCGGGTGATCGCCGCAGGCACCACCGAATTCCATGGGGGACTCAAGGACGTGGTCGCGCCGCTGTTTGCCGATTACATGTTGCCGTTCGAAATCATCGCCCTGTTGCTGCTCGTGGCCATGATCGGCGTGGTGCTGCTGTCGAAGCGGGAGACGAAGTGAGAAATAAACCCGAACCACAGAGGCACAGAGAACACCGAGCCATGTCCGTTCTGCGACCTCTGTGTCTCGGTGGTTTCAGCAAGTCATGATTACACTCAATCACTATCTCTGGGTGAGCGGGCTGCTGTTCGCGCTGGGCATTGCCGGCGTGATCGTGCGGCGCAATGCGTTGGTGATTTACATGGCGATCGAGATGAACCTCAACGCCGCCAACCTCGCGCTGGTGGCGTTCTCGAAATACAACAAGATCGTCGACGGCCAGGTGTTCGTGTTTTTCATCATCGCCATTGCGGCGGCGGAAGTGGCGGTCGGATTGGCGATCATCGTGGCATTGTTCCGCCGGAAACAAACCGTGAGCGTGGATGAATTGACGACGATGCGGTTATGAATCTGCTGGCTTTTACCATGACGGGTTTCTCGATGACGGAGGACCACCCGATCTGTTCGGTCTGGCTGACGTTGTTCGCGCCGTTGGTGGCTGCGGTGCTCATCACGCTCTTCACCCAACGATCGAAGGGCCTGAGCGCGCTGCTGTCCATCGGTGCGGTCCTGCTCGGGTTCGTCCTCTCGCTGCGGTTGTTCCTCGCGCTGGCGTTTCACGGCCAGCAGCATGTCCCGCATACGATCCCCTGGCTGACCGTCGGGAACATGCGCGTCGAGTTTGGGATGACGACCGATGCGTTGGCGATGCTCATGTTGCTGGTGGTCACGGGCGTTGGCTCGGCGATTCACATCTATTCGCTCGGGTACATGAAGGGCGACCCCGGGTTCTCGCGCTATTTCGCCTGCATGTCGTTATTCACCTTTTCGATGCTCGGGATCGTGATTGCCAACAATTTCATCCAGATGTTCATCTTCTGGGAACTGGTCGGCCTGAGCAGTTACCTGCTTATTGGTTTTTGGTTCGAGAAACCCAGCGCGGCGGAGGCGGGCAAGAAAGCGTTCCTGGTCACCCGCATCGGCGACTTTGGGATGATGTTGGGGATCCTGTTGCTCTGGTCGTATGCCGGCACGTTCAACTTCCGAGATTTGCAGGTGCGGTTGCCGGCGTTGACGGCCGCCAGCGGCACGGTCACGCCGGCGACGTTGGCGCTCATCGGCGCGTTGATCTTCTGCGGGGCGATCGGCAAGAGCGCGCAATTCCCGTTGCACGTGTGGTTGCCCGACGCGATGGAGGGCCCGACGCCGGTAAGCGCGCTGATTCATGCGGCGACGATGGTGGCGGCGGGCGTGTACATGTTGTGCCGGGTGTTCTTTCTCATCGCGCCGAGCGGGGTGGCGTTGACGCTCATCGCGTGGATCGGCGGGATCACCGCCTTGATGGCGGCGATCATTGCCATCGCGCAGAACGACATCAAACGCATCCTGGCGTATTCAACGCTCTCGCAACTCGGTTACATGGTGATGGCGGTCGGGTTGGGCGGGCCCACGCCGGCGATGTTTCACCTGACCATGCACGCGTTTTTCAAGGCGCTGCTGTTCCTGGCCGCGGGAAGCGTGATCATTGGACTGCATCACGAACAGGACATCTGGAAAATGGGCGGACTGTGGAAGAAAATGCCGATCACGTTCTGGACGTTTCTGATTGCGGCGCTGGCGTTGGCGGGAGTGCCGCCGCTCAGCGGTTTCTACAGCAAGGACGAAATCCTGGTGTTGGCATTCGACCGCAACCGCTGGTTGTTCGGCATGGGTGTGGGCGCGGCCGTGCTGACCGCGTTTTACATCGGGCGCGAGGTGTTCGTGGTGTTCTGCGGCAAGCCGCGCGATCGACACGCCTACGACCATGCCCACGAATCGCCGCTGGTGATGACGCTCCCGTTGATTTTCCTGGGGATTTTGTCCGTGATCGGCGGCTGGGGCAGCCGGGTGCCGGAGTTTTTATCGCCGTCGCATTTGGCCGAGCATCACGCGCCGGTGTTGAGCCTGGGATTGATTGCGGCGCCGGCCGTGGGATTTGCGCTGGCCTGGATTCTCTACTGGAAGCCCGAGCCGAGCGATGCCCCGGTCGAGTCGGCGCTGGGCACCGTCTACGTCTGGATTCAAAACAAGTTTTACTTCGACGAGCTTTACCTTTGGATCGTGAAATACGTGCAGGGCACGATTGCAGCCGTGTGTGACTGGTTCGACCGCTGGATTCTGCAGCGCCTGTGCATTGGGGGCCTGTCGCAGGGCACGGGCTTGCTCGGCCGCACCGTCCGTCTGCTCCAAACCGGCAGCATCTCCGGCTACGCCTTCCTGTTCGCTCTCGGCGTGACGGTGATCATTTACTACGTGGTGGTGAGGTGAAGACAGCTAGCCACAGATTGACGCGGATGCACGGGGATCAGAGACGGCCGGTTCGAAAGAAAGTGGGTGCGCCATCGGCGGCGGGCCACGAGCCGGCGTTTCGTGAGGTAATTGGCCTGATTCAATCGGCTCGCGCGCGGGCGCTGCAAACCGTCAACACCGAGTTGATTGATCTCTACTGGCGAGTCGGCGAGTACATCAGCCGCAAGGTCGAAACGGCGGTTTGGGGCAAAGCCGTGGTTCAGCAACTGGCCGATTATCTGGAGCGCACCGAGCCAGAACTCCGGGGATTTTCCGCTCCCAACTTGTGGCGGATGAAGCAGTTTTACGATACCTACCGCACCCAACCAAAACTCTCAGCACTGCTGAGAGAATTGCCTTGGACGCACAACTTGCTCGTTTTGGGTAAGTGCAAGCGTCCCGAAGAACGCGAATTCTATCTGCGCCTGACCGCGCGCGAGAAGTGGTCCAGCCGCGAACTCGAACGTCAACTGGCCGGCGCGTTGTTTGAGCGGACGGTCCTCGCGCCGCCAAAAGTGTCACCACTGGTGAGACAAGTACACCCCGCAGCCGAAACTGTCTTCAAGGACACCTACCTTTTGGATTTCCTCAACCTGCCGGACGTCCATTCCGAAGCCGATCTGCAGCGCGCGTTGGTGGCCAATCTGAAAAAGTTCCTCTTGGAACTGGGGCGGGATTTCTGTTTCGTGGGCGAACAATATCAATTGCCGGTGGGCGGGCAGGACTTCTACCTGGACCTGCTCTTGTATCATCGCGGACTGCAATGCCTCGTAGATTTCGAACTCAAGATCGACGATTTCAAACCAGAATACCTCGGCAAACTGGAGTTTTATCTGGAAGCTCTCGACCGAGACGTGAAGAAGCCGCATGAACGTCCCTCCATCGGTGTGCTCTTGTGCGCTTCCAAAGACAACGAAGTCGTCGAGTACGCGCTGAGCCGGTCGGTCTCCCCGGCGCTCATTGCCGAATATCAGACTCACCTGCCGGCGAAGAAACTTCTCCAACAGAAGTTGCATGAGTTTTATGAACTGGCGCAGTCGAACTCCGCCAAGAAGCCCGATAGGACGGAGAAAGGGCAGCGATGAAAGGTTTCCGAGTGACGGTGAACATTTACAGCGTGGTGGTGAAATGAGAACGAACATCGACAAATCCCCGGATATCCGCCTCGCTGGCCTGAGCATTTGGATTCATGGCTGGCAGTTTCCAGAGGCCGCGGACTACTGGGATGGAAATTGGCTCCGTGTAACTGCGCGATGCGAGGGAAGCGGCGCCTGCGTTGAGGCGAGCGGCGCGTTTATCCAACTTCCGGAGCTGAAGTCTTTCGCGAGTGAGCTTGCCCGACTAAACGAAGAACTGAAAGGCGAGGCGACTCTCAAGTGCATAGAGCCAACAATATCCATACATGTCGAGGCTAACACACTTGGGCACGTCACGGTTACCGTAGATCTCACGCCGGATCATCTGATGCAAAAGCACAGTTGTATCTTTGAAATAGACCAGAGTTATCTCAGCGATTCGCTTGAGGGATGTCGGAGGGTCCTTAAGGAGTTTCCGATGCGAGAGAATCCCAGCGAGAACACCAAGAGGGGTGTGCGCAAGAAGGAATGATGGATTGGCTCCTCACCATCGCAGTTCTGCTGCCGATCGCGGCGGCATTTCTGGCGTTTCTGTTTCCGGCGCGGAAGCCGGGGGCGATTCGCGCGCTGGCGATTTTTGCCACGGGCGTGTCGTTGCTGATGATTCTGACGTTGTTCGCCCACTTTAATCGGAGCGCAGCCGGCTATCAGTTTGTGTACGGGATCGAGTGGCTGCCGACGCTGGGCATATCGCTCAAGTTCGGCGTGGACGGCATTTCGATGACGTTATTGTTGCTGGTCGGGTTCGTGTCGTTTGCGGGGACGTTGATCAGCCACGAGATTCACGACCGGCAGAAGGAGTACTACATTCTGTTCCTCGCGTTGACGACCGGCATCAGCGGAACGTTCGCCACGATGGATCTGTTTTTCTTTTACTTCTTCTACGAACTGGCGGTGATCCCGATGTATCTACTGATCGGCATGTGGGGATCGTTGCCGCCGGGCAAGCACGGACGCACCAAAGAATACGCGACGATGAAGTTGACGTTGTATCTGACGGCGGGCGCGGTGCTGGCGTTGCTCGGATTGCTGATGATCTACTACGCGACCGGCACGATGGACATCGAGAAGCTGCAACGGAACGTCTGGGTGGCCTCAAGCACGCAGATGCGGGCCTTCCCGTGTTTGTTGTTCGGGTTCGGGTTCCTCGCGTCGATGTGGCCGTTCCACACGTGGTCGCCACTCGGGTACGCGGCGGCGCCGACGGCGGCGTCGATGATGCACGCGGGCGTGCTGAAGAAGCTCGGTGCGTACGGCATCATCCGGCTGGCATTGCCGCTGTTGCCGGAGGGCGCCCGGCACTGGGCCGACCTGATTGCGATTCTGGCGTGCTTCAACATCTTGTACGCGGGCTGGTCGGCCCTGAAGCAACGCGACTGGAAATTCGTGATCGGCTATTCGTCGGTCAGCCACATGGGCTACGTGCTGCTGGGGATCGCGACGTTGAACGTGATCGGCGTGAGTGGCGCGGTGTTGTTGATGTTCGCCCACGGCGTGATGGCCGCGCTGACGTTCGCGTTGATCGGCTGGTTCTATCATCAGACCCACAACCGGTTCGTGCCCGAGTTGAGCGGGCTGGCGCGGAAGATCCCGTTCATCGGCACGTGCATGGTGATGGCGGTGATGGCGTCGAGCGGGCTGCCCGGGTTTGCGAATTTTGTGAGCGAAGTGATGGTGTTTATCGGCGCATGGAAGCAGGGGTCGACCGTGTTCCGGATCGCGACGATCTGCGCGGTCTGGGGCATCGTGGTGACGGCGACGTATTTGCTGTGGGCGGTGCGGACGAGCTTCTTCGGGCCGTTCGATGAAAAGTGGTCGATGCTGAAGGATGCGGTCAGGCTCAAGCACAAGTTTCCGTACGCGCTGTTGCTGGCGGTGTTGTTGGTCGTGGGGTTCTGGCCGCGGTTGCTGACGGATATTATTCAGAGGAGCGTGGAGACCAACATTGTCGCGGCGGTGGGCCATCCCGGCATGGCGGGGAATCGCGGCAAGGATGTCGCTCCCGCGTTCGATGGCGAGCCGCGCGTGGCAAGTGCGACCACAGCCGTGGCCGGTCGCCGGGTGCCGTTCTTCGGGGGCGGACGATGAGCCTGTACGGGATTCATCTGGAGTGTTTGCTGGTTTCGTGGGGCATCATCATTCTGCTCGTGGACGCGTTCAAACCGATCCGGAACGCGCGGATGATCGGATACATGACGGCGGGGTTTGTGGCGGTGGCGTTCTTGTACAGCTTCGCGGTGCAGCCCATCGGCGGCACGTTTTTCCATGGAATGGTTCGGCTCGACGCTTTCGCGTTGTTCTTCCAGCGGCTCTTCTTGCTGGCGCTGACAATGGTGCTGGTGATGGCTGCGGAGTTCGCGGAGCGGATCGAGTCCGGCGTGGCGGAGTTTTACGCGCTGCTGTTGTTTTGCGCGGCGGGCATGCTGATCCTCGCGTCGGTGAACGATTTCATCCTGTTGTTCGTCGCGCTGGAGTTGGTGACGATCACGTTTTACGTGTTGGCGAGCTATCTGCGGCGAGAGGTGCCGTCGTTGGAAGCGGGCACGAAATATCTCATCCTCGGCGCGCTGTCGAGCGGGTTCACCCTGTACGGGATTGCCTTCGTGTTCGGGACGATGGGAACGACGAACTTCGATACGCTCAGCTCTCGGCTTTCGGCTTTCAGCCCCGACCTCGGAGTCGGGGCGGGCTCTCATCCGACGGCGGCGTTCACCCTTGGGGTGCTGTTGATTTTGACGGGGCTGGGGTTCAAGGTCGCGAGCGTGCCGTTCCAGATTTGGGTGCCGGACGTGTATCAGGGCGCGCCGACGCCGGTGACGGCGTTTCTGGCGGTGGGCAGCAAGGCGGCGGGTTTCGCGCTGTTGTTGCGGGTGCTGTTCGCCGGCCTGTTGCCGGTGCGGGAGACGTGGATGATGCTCGTTCTCGTCTTGGCGGCGGCCACATTGTTGTACGGCAATCTGGGCGCGATTCCGCAGCGCAACATCAAGCGGCTGCTGGGGTACTCGTCCATCGGTCACGCGGGCTACATGTTGATGGGGATTGCGACGATGAACGCTCTCGGCGTGGGGGCGGTGCTGTTTTATCTTGGCCAATACGCGTTCACGGTCCTGTGTGCGTTCCTGGCCATCGTCGCGATTACGAACGCGACCGGCAGCGACGAGATTCCGAGCTTTTCGGGGGTGGGCAGACGGTCGCCGATTCTCGGCCTGGCGCTGTTTTTGGCGATGATGTCGCTGGCGGGCGTGCCGCCGCTGAGCGGGTTCTTCGGAAAATTTCAATTGTTCGCGGCGGTCATCGACCGGGCGCGGACGGATTGGCATTACTACGTATTGGCGGGCATCGGGGCGGCGGCGGTGGTGATTTCGTTGTTCTTCTATCTCGGCGTGGGCCGCGCAATTTATTTGCAGGAGCCCGAGGATCCGGGTCGGGCGGGGCCGATTGCGGTGAGCAAGCCGTTGCGCGCGGCGCTGTACGTGTGCATGGCGGCGATGGTCGGGCTGGGAATCTTCCAGCGGCCGCTGGTCGACGCGGCGATTAAGGCTGCAAACGTGTTCTCTTTCCGCTAGATTCAACACCATGCATCCCAAGGTTAATCGCATCAATGTTGTCTTCCTGTACACGCAGGATTTGCCCAAGTTGCGGCATTTCTACGAGCAGGCGTTCGACCTGGGCAAACCCGTCATCGACGCGAAATGGTGGGTCGAGTACGAAGTCGGCGACGGCTCGCACCTCGCGCTGCATCAAACAGACGCACTCCGCTTTGAAGGCGCCGACCGCAAGAGTAACACGGTCAAGTTCAGCGTCGATGTCACCGACATCGGACACTATGTCGAGAAATTGACCGGCCTCGGGGCGACGTTTCTCTACGGGCCGCGCCAAGAGTACGGTTTTTCCCTTGCCGAGTTCGAAGACCCGGAAGGCTACCGCGTGCGCCTGTATGAAAAGGTGAAGAAAACATGAACGTTGAAAGTCGAGGTGTTTATGGCAACACGCATCGAAAAAGATTCGCTGGGTCCGCTGGAAGTTCCCGCGGACGCCTACTACGGCGTGCAGACGCAGCGCGCCGTGACCAATTTCCCAATCAGCGGCTGGCCGCTGCCGCCGCGGCTCATCCACGCCATGGGCCAGATCAAACGCGCGGCGGCGAAAACAAACCTGGAACTTGGCTTGATCGACAAGAAAGTCGCTGACGCCATCGTCAAGGCCGCAACCGAAGTGGTCGAGGGCAAGCTCGACGCGCAGTTTCCGGTGGACATTTTCCAGACTGGCTCCGGCACGTCGACCAACATGAACGCCAACGAGGTGATTGCCAGTCGCGCCAACGAGATTCTCGGCGGCAAACGCGGCAACAAATCGCCGGTTCATCCCAACGACCACGTCAATCTGTGCCAGTCCAGCAACGACGTGTTCCCGACGGCGATCCACATCAGCGTCATCGGCGCGGTTCGCGAGGAACTGTTGCCCGCATTGGACCACCTGCACAAGATGCTGGCCAAGAAGGCCGATGAGTTCGACGACGTGATCAAGATCGGGCGGACGCATTTGCAGGATGCCACGCCCATTCGGTTGGGGCAGGAGTTTTCCGGTTACGCCACGCAGGTCAAATACGCTGAGGGCCGAGCCGAGCTGGCCATCGAGACGCTCGATGCGTTGCCGCTCGGCGGCACAGCCGTCGGCACCGGCCTAAACGCGCATCCCGAGTTCGCCCAGCGAACAATCGACAAACTCTCCCGAGAATTGGGTGTTCCGCTACACGAAGAGAAAAACCATTTTGAGGCCGCCGCGGCGCGGGACGCGTGCGTCGAGGCCAGCGGTCAATTGAAGACCGTCGCGGTCAGCCTGGCAAAGATTGCCAACGACATCCGGTTGCTCGGCAGCGGACCGCGTTGTGGGATTGGCGAGTTAAAGATTCCCGCGGTCCAACCGGGCAGCTCGATCATGCCGGGCAAAGTCAATCCGGTCATCGCCGAAAGCCTGATTCAGGTTTGTTTGTGGGTGATCGGTGCGGATTTGACGGTCACGCTGGGCGGCTTGCAGAGTTTCTTTGAGTTGAACGTCGGGATGCCATTGATCGGCGCGCAGATGCTGGAGAGCGTTCACCTGCTGGCCGCTGCGGCCCGCAACTTTGCCGACAAATGCGTTGCCGGCATCGACGCCGACCGGGAGCGATGCGGGTCGCTGGTGGAGAAGAGCCTGGCGATGTGCACGCCGTTGGCACCCGTCATCGGCTACGACAAAGCCGCCGAAATCGCCAAGAAAGCCTACAAGGACGGCAAGACCGTGCGCGAAGTCGCCCGCGAAATCTCCGGCCTCAGCGAAAAGCAACTCGACGAAATCTTCAACCTCCACGCCCTGACCGAGCCGGGAATTCGCGGGAAGGGCGGGGAGTAGAGCTGATCGATCAATCACAGAAGGCTATCGAAGCATGTTCAAGAAACTGGAGATCAATGAAGAGCGCGATCTGGGACACTTGGTCGTGCATGATCCGGAATCGATCGAGAGCCGAGTCTGCGAGACGCCGCCATCGTATGCGGCAAACCGGCGCATAACCGGTGGGTGATTCCCGCTTGTGATTCCGCGACACTCTTTGTAGTTTGGCTTCGATCATGGTGACGCGTCGTCAGATTCGGGCGTATGCGGCTGAGATCGGGCGGCAGTTTCGTCCGCGACGGATCATCTTGTTCGGTTCCTACGCTTACGGCAAACCCACACGCGACTCCGACGTGGATTTGCTGGTCATCATGCCGCACAAAGGCCATGGCGCCGACAAAGCCACGGAGATTCGCTTGAGAGTTCGCGCTCCATTCCCGATGGATCTGCTGGTGCGCACCCCGCAAAAAATTCGTCAGCGCTTGGCGTGGGGCGACTGTTTCATTCAAGAGGTTCTGGAGAAAGGCAAAATTCTCTATGAAGCCCGTCGTTCTTGAATGGATTGAAAAGGCGGAAGGGGATTTTCGTTCGGCAAGACGCGAGCTGCGCGTTCGCGACCATCCCAACTACGATCTGATTTGTTTCCTCAGCCAGCAGTGCGCCGAAAAGTATCTCAAGGGATTGTTGACGGAAGCGGGGATTGAATTCTCCAAGATTTACGATCTTGAAGAGTTGCTTGATTCGCTCTTGCCAGTCGCGCCTCATTTGGAAAGGTTTCGCGCCAGCTTGGCCTCGCTGACCGACCACGCTGTCGATTTTCGGTATCCCGGCGAGTCAGCCACAAGGGAAGTGGCTCGGACTGCATTCGCCAATTGTCAATCTGTGAGGAGAGCAATCAGAAAGATTCTCGGCGTGGATGAACCGCCGTCCGCACAACTCCGTTTGCGTGTGTCGGAGAAACGAGCCCGGTACAGAACAAAAGCCCGCAAGAGGTAGCCACGGATTCATATGAATGATTCGCGTGAATTCGCGTCCATTCGCGGTAACCTGCCGGTGTGACCGCCGAACCTCCAATCGGAGAACTTGATCAAGCTGATTGGGACGGTGGCTTCAAGAAAGTCGCAACACGCGGTGGATCCCCGACGGAATTTCATCGCGTCGGTGCGTGACGTAGATCACGGTCGTGTGCCGGAGTAATCCTTCAACCGTACGGATGATCCGCGCGCGGTGGGCGGCATCCAATCCCTGGCACGGTTCATCGAGCACCAGCAACTTGGGTGACTTCACCAACGCTCGCGCCAGCAAGGTCATCCGCTGCCAGCCGGCCGACAACGATCCGAATGACTGGTTGGCCCGCGAGGCCAATCCGAACCGGGCGAGCAACCGACGCGCGGCAGCACGTTGACGGGATGAGGGCCGACGGAAGCAGCCATAGGTGTCGGCAAAGCCGGACGCGACCGCGTCGAGGCACGTCTCCGATTCCGGGAAGTGCAGGTGCAACTCCGGCGAGACCGAGCCGATGCGACGTTTCAACGCCCAGACGCTCTCGCCATCGCCGCGCCGATGGCCGAAGACGCGCACGTCGTTGGCGTAGGCTTGTGGGTTGTCGCCGATGATCAGGCTCAGCAACGTGCTTTTGCCGGAGCCGTTCGGCCCCAGCAACGCCCAGCTTTCGCCGCGGCGGATGGTCCAGTTGATGTTCTCGACAATCACGCGTTTGCCGTAGCGCACCGTGACGCCGGTCAGCCGGACGAGTTCTTCCGCGTCGCTGCGTTTCCTGTCGACTGATAATCGTCGAGCGCTTTTTCGACCAGTGGCCCGGAACAGTTCGCGGGCCCGGTGCGGCACGAACCGGCCTTGCCCGACCACCCGGCAGTGGTCGACCCGCAGCAGATGAGTAATGCCGCGCGGCAATTCGTCGGGATGCGTCGCGATCAACAACAGGTGTACCGTACCCCGCCGAACCAATTTCTCCAGGATCGCCTTCACGTGACGCCGGAAGCTTTCGTCGAGCGCGGCAAATGGATCGTCGAGGATCAACAGCCGGGGTTGGCGCAACAGTGCCCGGGCCAGCAGCAGCTTGCGCATCTCCCCGTTCGACAGCGAGGGCAACGGCTGGTCCAACAGCGACGCGATCCCCAGCAGGTTCACCACGTGCCGTCGACGAGCGGCAAATGCGCGGGCCGCCGCTCGGGAGCGCGCGACGATTTCAAACGGATTGCGCTCCTCGACGCTGTCCTGCGACAGGAACTGATGGACCGGCGGCGCCTCTTCCTCTTCGAGGCTGAACCAGCGCGCGGCGGCCGGGGCATCGCCCGCCAGGGCCTTTTGCTGTTCGAACGACACGTGGATGACGCCGCCATCCGGCGCGCGCAGTTCACCGCAGACGACCGGCACCGCACCGGTCAATGCGCTGGCGAACAGGGTTTTGCCGGAACCGTTCGGCCCGATCAGCGCCCAGTGTTCACCTGGCCGAATCGCCCAATTGGTGCACCGAAACAACAAGCGACCGCCCACCAGCAAGCTGGCGCCGGCGAGTTCGACGATTGGTTTCGCGGTCGTTGCCGCCATCGCCCGGTATCATGCCACAACGCGCGCCGTCTTTCTCTCCTTCTCGACGGTGCGGCCCCGCTTCGCTCCGGGCGAAACCTGTGGTAGTGTCCGGCTGATGGCAACCGAAGCACCCACACAAGCCGGCCCGCGGTTGGGGTCGGAAAAGCTGATCAAGCTGACCCAGGCGGCCGGGCGGAAAGTCCACCAACTGATGCAGCGCGACGGCGTGGCGGACGGCGCGTTGCGCGTGCGAATTGTCGGCGGCGGCTGCGCTGGATTGGAGTACAAGATGGATTTCGAGAAGAATCCGCCGACGCCGAAGGACATTCTCATCGACTCGGCCGGGGTGCGCGTGTTGGTGGACGTGAAGAGCGCGTTGTACGTGAGTGGATCGGAGATTGATTTCAAGGAAGCGATGATCGGCGGTGGGTTCAAGATTCACAATCCAAACGCGACGGCGACGTGTTCGTGTGGGGAAAGCTTCAGCGTGTAGCCGCAGGTTACCCCGCCTCAGGCGGCGCCAAAGGCGACCAGGGCTTTGGCTTGCGTTGGCGCAGCCGCAAGCCGAGTCGGACGAGACGCCGCAGTTGTGTGCGGCAACGGCGGGGCTAGAAGGGATCGTCGCCGTGTGGTTCTCTTCGCTCCACGTGGTCGCGGCAGGCGTTGGTGGCGCCGATCAGGAAGATTCCGTAGGCAATCAGGTAAATCGCCCAGAGATTGAGGTCATGAAGGCGCATGGCCGAGTAGGCGGTGACGATGATGGCGGCGGGCGTGACGGCGTGGATGGCGATGTTGAGCAGTTGGTGCAGGTGCAACGGCGAAGGCATCGAGCGTTCCATGAACGACGCAACGAACGAGAACAGGTATGCCTGCAACAAGGTGCTGAGGAGCGCCAACAGGATGAGCGCGCCGAGTGCGAACGGCATCCCCACCCAGAGAAACGTCCGAATCAGTTTGCGGAAGTACTCGCCGTTGACCGTGCCGTCGGGGAACCCGTGCAAGGTGTGGCGTTGGCTTTGGACAACGGCATCGGGCGCGTTGGTGGCCTTAAACCAGACGACAAAGCTGTCGGCGGTGAACAGGATTCCCTGCAGCGCTTTTGGGTCGGGCCCGGTCACTTTGCCCGTGGTGTCGAGGATGAACAGGAAATCGCCGTCGCTGGCATAGAACGGCTGGGCCGCCGTGGTTGTGATCTTGCCATCGTGGATGGAGAACGGCGGGAAATGTTGGTCGGCCCATCGGGCAAAGTTGTCGCTGAGCTCGAGCATCCACGGGACGAAACTGGCCAGCAGAATGACCGAGAGCACCGAGACCAGCTTGAGCAGGTGTTTCAGGGAAGTCGACACGGCCAGATCGCGAATTTGCCGGTAACTCTTGAAACTGGAACACAACGCGACGATGGTGCGCAGGAAGTTCATGGGCATTTCTTCGCCACGTCCTACGTGGCGGGCCTCGTTCGGAATGACTGCCGGCCGTTCACGTCCGCGCCAGCGCGCGCCGCGGCTTGACGGTCTTGCCGAGTTGGTCTTGCGTCTCCTTCTGCAATTTCTTGAGCTTACCTGCAAAGCTGGCGCGCGTGGCGGCGTCCATGCGGTCGACGAACAGAACGCCGTTCAGGTGATCGACCTCGTGTTGTACGACGCAGGCCAGCAAGCCGGTGCAATCGAAGACGAGTTCCTTGCCGTCGAGGTTCTGAGCGCGCACGGTGATCGTGGCGGCCCGGGGAACTTCGGCGTTGACCTCGGGAATGCTCAGGCACCCTTCCGGGCTGGCCTGTTCTCCCCGGGCATTGCTGAGTTGCGGGTTGACCAGCACCAGCGGCATGAACGTCGCGACGTTCTGCGGCTGGCCGTCGATCAAAAGTTCCGACGGACGGTCGCTGCCGAGAACGTCGATCACCGCGAGCATTTGGGCACGGCCGATTTGTTGGGCGGCGAGCCCGAGGCCGTTGGCGGCGTGCATGGTTTCGATCATTGAGGCGGCCAATTGGCGCAACTCCGCCGTGACCTGCTTGATTCGTGAACCTTTTTCCCGCAGGACCGGATGACCGTACTTGACGATTTCCAGAGTCACGCGGCTAGTATACCCACGGAGCAGGTGAGCGTCAAAGTGGAAGGCGTGGATTTTATTGGCGTCGACGGCGGGGCTTGCCCTGTGATTCTGTCATGTGCTAGAAAGCCGGGCGAGGAGGTGTGGATGCCGCTGGAGGCGTATCTGGTCAGGCTCGTCGAATTGATTGTGGCGCCCTTCCGCGATTTCGGTGCGGTGTGGTTGGGCTTGGTGCCGCTGTACGTGTCGCTGGTGCTTGGCGAATTGTACAAAAGCAAAGTGTCGTTCGGCCACGCGGTGGCCAACGGGTTCGTCATGCTGTGGGCGGGCGTGAACTGGATGATGCACCTGTTGAACCTGGGGTTCTTCGCCTATCTTGGCAGCGCGAAGGATCGCACGGCGCTGGCGTGGATCGTGGCGATGAGTGCCGTGGGTCTCGGCATCTTCGCCATCGTGCTGGGGTTGCGGAAAAAGGATCGCACCTTGTGCCAGGTGCTCGGGCATACGCGGTTTTCGGGTTATTTCCTGATCCTGCTCCATCCGATGCAGGTCGGCTTGGTGAGATGGAACTGGCCCTCCGTGGCGGCGGTGCTGATCTTCGCGCTGCCGGCGTGGCTGGTCATTTATTTGGCCGGTCGCCTCCTGCGGGCATTTATCAAATGAGCGCGATCAATCTTCCCTACACGCGCGGTTGTTTCGTGTGTGGTACACAGAACGGCCACGGACTCCATCTTCGGTTCCGCCGGGAGGGCGACGAGGTGCGGGCCGATTTTACGCCGCAGCCGCAGCACGCCGGCTTTCGGGGGATCGTCCACGGCGGCATTCTCGCCACCGTGCTGGACGAGGCGATGTTCTGGGCCGCGGCCTCGACCACGAAACGGTTTTGTCTCGCGGCCGAACTCAACGTCCGGTTCGTCAGCAAAGTCACTGTCGGCCAGAAGCTCACGGTGGTCGCGCGCCTGCGGGTCGACCGCGGCCGGGTGTGGGAATCGTCCGCCGAGTTGCGGGATGCGCAGGGGAACGTGTGCGTCCATGCCACGTGCAAGCAGATGCCCATGAAGCCGGAGGCGATGAAGGATGCCGCCGCTGATTTCCTGCCCGATCCCGCCACGGCCGAGGGTTTGAAATTATTCTCCGGCCTCGGGCTGTGATTGCCGGAAACCGCTGTTAGGCCGTCGGTAGGGCTGCGCTCCGGCGCGGCCGTGGACACGCAGGAGTCACGCCAGAGGCGTGATAAACGTGTCCTTGCCGACCACCCCAGCCGACGGGTTTGACGGGTCGGTGGCGTGGTCGTAGAATGCGCTCGTGGGGAGAGGCGTTGATGTTGAGCGATAGAGAAAGACCGCCGGTCGACCTTGAAGAGCAGCAGAAGTTGCTGCGCTGGGTGCGGGCGACGATTGAGGCCGCGGTTCGTGGCGAATCGCCGGAGGAAGTTTCCGACACGGAATTGACGGGGCGGCTGCGTGCGCCGCACGGCGTGTTTGTGACGCTGAAGAAGCAGGGTGAACTGCGCGGGTGCATCGGCAAAATGGATTTTGAGCGACCGTTGTGGACGAACGCGCTGGAGGCAGCCGTTGCCTCGGCCCTGGAGGACCCGCGGTTCCCGCCCGTCGACCCGCGCGAGCTCTCGGAGATCGCGATTGAGATTTCTATTTTGAATCCGCCCGAGGATTTGCCGCGGCCCGAGTTGTTCGACCCGCTCCGGGAGGGAATCATCGTGCAGAAGGGCTGGCGACACGCGCTGTTGCTGCCGAAGGTCGCACAGGAACAGGGGTGGGACGCGCGGAGAACGCTGGAGACGGTTTGTTGGAAGGCGGGGCTGCCGGCGGACGCGTGGCGCGATCCGGCGGCGCGATTGCAGGTGTTCACCGCGTTCGATTTCGGGGAAGAGCGGACGGAATAGTGGGGCGGGGAGTGGTGAGGCACCGGGTGGGCAGGGGCCCCGGCAATCGATCAGCCCAGTAGCTTCTGGAACTGTTGCGCGTCGTCGGCCATGGCCATGTTGTTGAACAGGCAGTAGGTTGGCGTTCGGCCCTCACAGGTTGCCCGTAGACGACTCAGTTCCTCCCTGGTATGGTGATGGCGCGGCCCGCTGGCGCCGTGCAACCGAAAATACCGGATCTTCCCGACGGGGATGGGCGCGGTCTGGAGCGGATCGAGCACGGGGATCAGATCCAATTCCTGGCACAGCGACGCGACCTGCTCCGGGTCCCAATCGCCGCGTGGCTCCCACCCCATGTAGAACTTGCCCCGCTTGGCCCGTTCGAAAAACCGCCGGAGGTTCGCGACGTTCTGATTTGTCGGACGGAAACTCGGGGGACACTGAAACAGCACCAGCCGGGCCTGGAGCGCCTTTGCGACCGCAAACGTTTCATCCCAGGCCCAGCGGACCGTCGGGTTGAAGCCGAAATGGCCGCAGTACTCGCGGTCGCGCGGATCGAGGCGCGTGCGTTTGTAGGTTGGGCTGGTGGCGCGGTGCGTGATGACCTGCCAGGCTTTCATGGCAAACTCGAAGTCGGGCGGGGCCAGGGCCCGCCACCGCGCCGCGGTCTCGGCTTTCGGCAGTTGATAGAAGCTGGAATTGATTTCGATGCAGGAGAAGAGGCGGTAGTATTTTTCTTGCGCCGTTGCGAAGCCACAGCAGCCAACCCTCACCTGGGGACGCTTGGTAGGCACGGGGACCGATGATAGCAGAAATGTTCGGACTTGCAAACCTCCCCCGACGGAGCAATCATAAGAGAGAAAGAAGCGGGAAATAATGAGTATCGAACGTGCAAAAGGGAAAGCGGATGAGGTGGTCATTTCATCCAGCGACATTTTGTTTGAATGTCCGTCCTGCGGCAAGAGCCTTGTCGTGGACGGGAGCGCGGAAGGCCTGATCGTCGATTGTCCGCAGTGCCAAAGCAATGTCATCGTCCCGCCCAAGCAGACCAAGACGGTGTTGGCGCCGCCCCCGCAAACGACCCGGGCCCGGGTGTCGAAGGAAGAACCCAAATCGGCCGTCGTGGCGGCGGCGAAGCTCGACGGCGGGGAACACGCGGGGCAAAAGCGTCTGGCGGTATTGGCGGACCAACTCAAAGAGCTCCAAACGCAGCGCACCGAGGTTGCCAATCGCATCGCCTCGCGATTGAACGAGGTCAACCGCGATCTCGTGCTGATGGCGCGTCTGGAGACGTCCCAACAGCAGATTCTCAAGGAATGGAGCCAGCTCGCGGAGAAGATCTCGGCCGCGAAGCCGGGGCAGGCGACCGACGCTGGCTATTCGAAACCGGCCGTGTTGGGATCGGGCGTGAACGTCGCCGGCCCCACGCAGGTGTCGTTCCGCGAGTGACCGTCAATTCGCGGCCGACGAGAGTATCGGCTCGCGTGGTGGAAGCGCCGAGGTCGCGGGCGTCAGGTCCTTGATGAGCACCTTCGAGTTGCGGCCGCTGTGCTCGTACTTTTCGCGCCGGGCGGCCGGCAGGTCTTCCACTGTGCCCTCCGTGTAACCGAGTTTCTGCTGGAAGAACGTGAACGCCTGCGTGGAGAGGCAGAAGATTTTTCCGCACCCTTGCTCCCGGGCGAGGTTCTCGACAAACAACGCCAACGTGGTGCCGATACCGCGGTGTTCGTGCCCGGGGCTGATGGCCAGGCTTGCCAATTCGGCCTTCTTCTGGTCCGGGTAGGGATGAAGGGCGACCACGCCGACAATGTTGTTGTCGATCTCGAACACGTAGTAGTCCTGGATGTGTTTCTCGATGCTGCTGCGCGTGCGCTTGACGAGTTGGTCGCCCTGGATGGACGGGTTGATCAGCGCCACGATGTGACGGATGTCCCGGCGCGCCGCTTTGCGGACGGCCTGATATTCGTCCGAATAAATCAACGTGCCGATGCCCTCGTTGGAGAACACCTCGGCGAGCAATCCTTCGCCGACCTGGCCATTGATGATATGGACCCGGGGGACGCCGCCCTGACAGGCGCGCAGTGCGTGCTGCGCCTTCGAGACCATGGCGGGGAGAATCTTGGCGCTGGCGTTCTTCACCACGGTTTCGAGCTCTTTCACGGCCATCTGGTTGACCAGTTTGCCGTCGATTTCCAAGGCGTTGATCGTGCCGAGGAACATCAGTTTCACCGCGCCGAGCGCCCGCGCCACTTCGACCGCCACGGCGTCGGAGTTCAAGCGGTAGGTGTGTCCGGCGCCGTCGCACCCGAGCGGAGGAATGACGGGTATGATCCCTTCGTCGAGCAGCGTGCGCAGCATTTCGACGTCGACCTGGTGCACCCGGCCCGTGTGTTGATAATCGACGCCTTTGAGAATGCCGAGCGGCACGGCTTCGATTGCGTTGGTTTGCGCCGCCCGGATATCGTTCAGTTTCAGGCCGGCGAGGATCTCGTGGGTGACATTTGTGGCCGCGGTGATGGCGATACCGAGCGTCGCCGCATCGGTCACGCCGGTGCCATCGTGATTGGAGATCGATTCGTGCAGTCGCTCCGAGAGCAGCTTGATCTGGTGTCCCGCGCCGTGGACCAAGACGATGTGGATGTTCAGGCTGCGCAGCACCGCGATGTCCAGGAGCAGGTTGCCAAAGTTGTCGTCGGCCACCACCGCTCCATCGGTCGCGATGATGAATACCCGGTCCCGGAATTGCGGGACGTACTGCAAAATGCCACGAAGATCGGTCGGCTTCATATGCGTCAGCGCCACTCTACGCCACCGCCTGCCGCTTTTTCAACAGAGGATTTGTCGGGGCCATGGCACGTGCGGGAACTGAACCGGCCGGTTGGGCTTGAGGGGAGGTCCCGGTAGAGGCGCTTGGGTTTTCTATCGGGCGGCTACCGGAGTGGGAATTTTGTTGACGCTGCGGGGTGGTTGTGGCACAAGTCAGCACCGACGGGCGGTCGCAGGTAACGAACTTTCCGTTCGGAGGAGGAGACATGAACAAGGCGCAGTTGGTTGACGTAGTACAAAAAGAGTTGGGCAAGGATTGCAGCAAGGCCGCGGCGGAGAGAGCGTTGGACGCGGTGCTGCGCTCGATCCGCAAGGGCGTGCAGACGGGCGGCAACGTGCAGATTGTCGGCTTCGGCACGTTTCGCGTGAGCAAGCGTCCGGCGCGGATGGGACGCAACCCCAAGACCGGCGAGCAGATTCAGATCAAGGCGTCCAAGACCGTGCGCTTCAGCGCGGGTCAGGGTCTCAAAGAGAGCCTGTAACATCCTCTCGTTCTTCGATCCGGGGGCGATCCTGCGGGGGGGGTCGCCCCGTGTCTTTTGTGGGGTGAGCCTCGTTGCTTACTGGCCCTTGGCTTCGGCAGCCCAGATGATTGGCCTACAATTCCGCCGATTCCGTGAATTCCGGCACGCGCACGTTGGCCTTGGGGCGCAGACCGCGCAGCGTTTCGGCGAAAGTCATCGCGGGAGTTTCATCGCCGTGAATCACGAAGATGCCGCGCAGCGGGCCGGTGACCTGTTCGGCCCAAGCGCGTAGCTCGTTCTTATCGGCGTGGCCGGAGAAGGCGTCGATGGTCTCGACCGTCGCGCGCACCTTGTAGGGTTCCCCGAAAATGTTGACCTCTTTGTGGCCCGTTGCCAGATGCGAACCGAGTGTGTGTGGCGCGCACCAGCCGACGATGAGGATGGTGTTGCGGTCGTCCTCGATATTGTTCTTGATGTGATGGCGGACGCGGCCGGCCTCGGCCATGCCGGAGGCGCTGATGATGACGCAGGGCTTTTTGAAATCGTTGAGCGCCTTCGATTCCTCGACGCTCTGGATGTAGGTAATGTTGAGCGAGCTGAACGGATTGTCGCGGTTCATCATCACGTCGTAGAAGTTCTTGTTGAAACATTCCGGGTGGCGCCGGAACACTTCGGTCGCCTGGAGTGACAGGGGGCTATCCACGTACACCGGCAACGTCGGGATGCGTCGGCTCTGCATGATCTGGTAGGCGGTGTAGAGCAATTGCTGGGTGCGGCCGACGGCGAAGGCGGGGATAATAATCTTGCCGTTGCGTTCCACCGCCCGATTGATGATGGCGCAAACCCGATCGTTCACGTCGGTCAGTGGTTCGTGTTCCCGATTGCCGTAGGTGCTTTCGACGAGCAGATAGTCGGCGTCGCGCGGATGATCGGGATTGCGGAGAAGATCATTGTGGCCGCGACCCAGGTCGCCGCTGAACGCCAGCCGCACGGTGCGCCTCCCTTCCGCGATGTCGATTACGATCATCGCCGAGCCGAGCATGTGACCGGCGTCGAGCCAGGTGGCGGTCACGCCGTCGATGATCGCGTTGGGCCGATTGTAGGATTCAACGGGGCGAAACTGTCCGAGGACGGCTTGGGCGTCGGCCTGCGTGTACAACGGTTTGGCGGGCGGCAGGCCTTTCTTGGCGTGTTTCTTGGTGACGAACGCCGCGTCCTGCTCCTGGATGTGGGCGCTGTCCATCAGCATCACGCGGCACAGATCGGCGGTGGCGTCGGTGCAAAAGATGGGACCGCGGAACCCGCTTTTGCCGAGCACGGGGATGACGCCGCTGTGGTCGATGTGGGCGTGACTGAGCAGCAGGACGTCGACTTGGGAACTGTCGAACGGCAGATGGCTGTTGCGTTCCAGCCACTCGGCCCGATGGCCCTGATACATGCCGCATTCGATGAGGATTCTCTTCCCGTTGGCTTCCAGCAGATACTTGGAACCGGTGACGGTACGCGTCGCGCCGAAGAACGTGAGTTTCATGATGATCGCGCTACCTTAGCGGGGGAAGACAAGCCTACGCGATAAAAAAACGCCGGCTCCAACTGCCGGTCTGCCGCCCTGGCCCCTCGGCCTCTCCTTGCGTCGGGCATGACCGCCGAGCGGATAGCCCGCAACACCGGATCGGCGCTCGCCGAGCGCCGCCACGATCCCGATTCCCCGCACTCGTGCGAAACAGCCTGCACGGCAACGAAATCAATTAACACTCGGTGTCAACCCGCGAATTCACGCGAATGCTTTACCGTGTCATGCTGAGCTTGTCGAAGCATCCCAGTCGTTTCGGTGACACACCTGCTGGCTGCTGGCTGACCGCTGACAGCTGACGGCGGATGGCTTTCTTGAGCGTTCGATGTTCAAAGTTCAGCGTTCACTGTTCGACGTTCAGGCGTCCTGCGCCCTTCCTTCTGGATGCTGGCTTCTGAATTCTGTCTCTTCCCATCTTGACCCTCCTTCCGTTCGGCGCTAGAAAATGCTCCCAGGCTAGTATCGGAGGTAGGCGTCCCGCCAAACCCGTCTGTTGGCATCGCCAAGAATGAGGCTATGTGCGAATCAAGGAGCACCTTGTGAATTGTGAGACGCGGCCCTGACGAAATTCGAGAACCGGCTACCGGTCGACAAGGAACTGGCGCGACTGATCAACGAAGGGGAACGTCATTTACAGAAACAAGGGATGTGACCCCATTTCCCCTGCTACTGCCATGAACATGAGCTCTCAAAAGATGATCGTTTGGAGCGGTGCTGCCACGGCCTTGGTAGGTTTTGTCCTTTTACTTTTTGGGATTGCCGGTTATGTCGCTACGAGACTGGGCGTCCAAAGTATCTGGCTTCCTCTTTGGCTATCCGTGTTTGAAGTGATCCGTCCCGTGAGCTTTTTTCTGCTGCCCGCCGGGTTCTTGCTGTCTTGCCTGACGCTCAGGTCCGAACTTAATGGCCGGTATCGTATCCTGTTAGCCTTGCTCGATGTCGCTGTCCCCCTTTTGCTGTTTGGCGCAGCTGTCGGCATCGAGCAGTGGTTGGTTGGCGAAGGGAAGCGGCGTTCCATTAGCTCACGGGCTGACGGCGTTCCTGTTGGCGCGCAAGCTCGCGAGGCTGGTGGGACGGTCTATTTGCCCGATCTATCTCTAGAGACGCTTGAAGGTAAACAAGTCAAAATTCAAGATCTGATTCGAGGCGGAAAGGTTGCAGTGCTTGTATTTTGGGCCAGCTACGATTCATCCTGGTGTCGAAACGTAAGAACTGTGAATGCTAACTTCGAGGCACATAAGTCGGAAGGGCTAGTTGCCGTTGGGATCAACGAACAAGAACCAAAAGATGGAGTTCAGAAGTTTATCCAAAAGGAGGGAATAGCGTTTCCCGTAGTGTTAGATATAAACGGCGAATACCTTCAATCTCTACATCTCCACGGTTCCATAGAGAAGGTACTTGTGGTTGATGCGAGTGGGCGAGTGATCGAGAACCTATCGAGATGCCAAGAAGTTCAAGATCGCCTGGCAGACATTGTACAGCGGCAATTGAGAGATCAGCAGTGAATTAGACGCTCCGGTGCCTCATCTATCCATTATTCATTTGGATCAACGATGCTGTGACAGGGGCCAGCTACAACAACGTGAATGAGTTGACGAGTCAACCAGGGGGCGGGCAACTGCGGTTCCGGGGCACGGTGAACGAGCCCGTGTCGAGCCTGACCATTGGCGGAGAGCGGACCGTGTGATGACAGCTGTACATCGCAACCAAGACCAACGGGCGCGACAAAAAAAGTGCGGCCCGGGCTACGGCAGGCCGAGCATCTTTTTCCCGGCGGTCGAAATACGGGCGAGATTCCACGGCGGGTCGAGGACGATGTCGACGTTCGCTTCGCCGACGCCCTGAAGTTCGAGCAACTTGCGTTGCACCTGCGCGGAGATTTGACCGGCCAGCGGGCAGCCCGGCGACGTGAGAGTTAGTTTCACGTCGACGCGCGTGTCGGTGGTGCCGGCCACGGGTTGGAGGTGCAAATCGTAGACCAGCCCAAGGTCCACGATATTGCACGGCAGTTCGGGATCGTAGCATTCTTTGAGCTTGGCGAAGACTTCCTGGTCGGTGACGGCCATGAGCGTTCTCCTTGGGCTATGGCTTCTCGATTTGGCGCAGTATCGTCTCGGCGCACCGCAGGAACGCCTGGGCCGGTTCACTGTTCGGATCGGCGACGACGATCGGCAGTCCTTTGTCGCCACAAATCCGGATGTCGGCGTACAGCGGGATCTCCCCGAGGAACGGGACTTCCAGTCGTTCCGCCTCCTGCTTGCCGCCGCCGTGACCGAACACGTCGTCGTGTTGGCCGCAATGCGGGCAGACGTAGTAGCTCATGTTCTCGATGATGCCGAGGATGCGCACGTTGACCTTTTCGAACATCGCGATGCCGCGCCGGGCCACCTCCAGCGCCACGTCCTGCGGCGTCGTCACAATCACGCCGCCATCGAGCGCGATGGTTTGCGCCAGCGAAAGCTGCGCGTCGCCGGTGCCGGGCGGCAGATCCACCACCAGCAGATCCAATTCGCCCCAATTGACCGCGAGACTGAACTGCTGGATGGCTTTCATGATCATCGGTCCGCGCCAAATCACGGGTGAACTGTTGTCCAACAGCAGGGCCATGCTCATCAGTTTCAGTCCGAAATTCTCGACGGGATCGAGTTTGTCGTCGGTAATCGTCGGCCGCCGGACCGCGCCCATCATCTTGGGCACGCTCGGCCCGTAAACGTCGGCATCCATCACGCCGATTTTCTGGCCGAGCTTGGTGAGCGCGCACGCGAGGTTTACCGCCACGGTCGATTTGCCGACGCCGCCTTTGCCGCTGCCCACGGCGATGATGTGTTTCACACCGGGGATTTCCGGCCGCGCGGGCGCAGCGCCGCCGGCCCCGGCCATCGGCATCTGATCCTGCGGCGGCTGTTGCGCGGTCATCTCCACGGTCACGCGTCCGATGCCGTCGCACGCTTTGACGGCGGACTCGACGTCCAGCTGGATTTGGCGCGGGACCGCCGGATCGCGGGTCATGACATGGAGTGCGATGTGGACGTCGTTGTGGTGGCCGATGTCGATGGACTTGACGATGCCGAAGCTGACGATGTCGCGGCTGAAGCCGGGGAACTTTACGCTCTTGAGGACTTCGCGCACCCGCTCCTCGGTCAAGGGATGCTCGACTCGGCCAGCCATGGCGCCTCAATTCACCGCGGCGGGTGTTTGGCCTTCACGGGGGACGAGTGGCTTCGGCCGGAGAAGATCGGCGAGACTCGTGCGGGCGAACACTTCGTTGACGCGGTTCTGTGCTTCGCCGAACACGGCGCACAAGGTGCAATTGCTCATGCGGTCCGTGGACACCACGCATTCGGGCTCGTCGGTCACACACTTCTGCAGGGCAAAGACCGCTTCCACGCACTGAAAGACCTGTAACAGCGTGATTTCCTGGGGTGGTTTTGCGAGGCTGAATCCGCCGTGGGCGCCGCGGATCGATCGCACGAAGCCCGCCTTCGCCAGCGATTGAAATATCTTGGCCAGGAAGCTTTTCGGAACGCCTTCGGCGTCGCTGATCTCGTCGATCATGACGGTCCGCTCCCCTGGCTGGCGGGCGAGGTACAACAGCCCGATAATCGCATATTCGCCTGCTCGTGTGACTTGCATGGTTGAATCGGAGCGGAGCGGTCTTCTTTCTGCGGCCAATATAGGGAGCGGTTCCACAAATGTCAACGCCTGTGGTCCCAAAATTCTTGCGGAAAGACGCCGGATCGTCTGCTACACTTAAGACGGGAGGCAAGAATGGCAACGGCACCGGCGAAACTCTCGGAGGCGGAAACCGCGCGACGGCTGGCGGCGTTGAGAGGTTGGCGGCGCGAGGGCGATGCGATCGCCAAGGAATTCGTGCTGGCGGGATTCACAGAGGCGGCGCAATTCATCGCCAAGATCGCTCCCGCCGCCGACGCGATGGATCATCATCCGGACGTGCAGCTGTACCGGTACAAACGGGTGAAGATCATTCTCACCACACACAGCGCAGGCGGCATCACGCAAAACGATTTCGATCTCGCCGCAAGAATCGACGGCTTGGCTGCTTGAACAACGGGGATTCTTCGCTCTGCTCAAAATGACCGACTTGGGAAATCCGCGACCGAGGATCGTGATCTGCAAGCAGGCGCGGACCCTCGTCGTGTACGATGGCGACGAAGAAGTGATGCGAGGGCCGGTGGTGCTCGGCAAGAACTCGGCGGACAAGCAGCGCGAGGGGGACCTGGCCACGCCCGAGGGTAGCTTCTACGTTTGCTGCAAGAATCCCGAAAGCCAGTATCACCGGTTTCTTGGTTTGAGCTACCCGAATCTGGAAGACGCCGCGCGCGGGCTGCGCGACCAACTGATCACGCGGGCCGAATACGAGCAGATTCGCGAGGCGACTGCCCGGCGCGATTGTCCACCGTGGAAGACCGCGTTGGGCGGCGAGGTCGGCTTGCACGGACCGGGTCCGAATACGACCTGGACGCACGGCTGCATTGCCATGAGCATCGAGCAAATTGAGCGACTCTACGATTTGCTCGAGGTCGGAGATGAGGTGACGATTCTGCCGTGAAGACCATGGGCGCAGTCCTCAAATCGAGGTGTCATTCTGATCTTGCCCGGAAAGCTTTCGGGGCGGGCGAAGAATCTCTCGCTTTGACGATTACCGTACATACTGCCGGGAGACCCTTCGCTCCGCTCAGGGTGACAAACTGCAGATGACCCAGCGCTTCCTCGTTTATCCGATCCTGTTCCTCGTCGTAATGCAGTTGGTGCCGTTTCTACATCGCGACGGACGTTGGTTCGCAGCCCAAATTGCGCAGTTGTCCGTCACCCTGCTGGCCTGCCTGGGGGCGCTTTGTTTCAGCGACCAGTTTGTTTGGGTCGTCATCGCCTGGGCTCTGTTCGGAGCCTTCGTCGTCACGCCGAGGCTGTTGTCGCGTCTGGCCATGCGTCAGCAAGCCATGGGCAGGTGGGTGCTCGCGGCCCGACTCTGGCGCGCGTCGGGGCGGCTGACGTTTGGTCATCTGGGGCGATTGCACCGGGTGTACGGTGCGGCCTTGGAGCGACTTGGCGCCGGACAGCGGTATGAAGCGGAAACATTGCTCGCCCGGTGCGCCAGCGGTCCGATGCCGGGTGCGATCTGCGGGATGGTGCGCGTGTGGGAGTTGACGCTGCTGCACGGTTGTCGGGACTGGGAGCGTACTGCGGCGTTCTACGAAAGCGTCGAGGACTGGGGCACGCTATCGGCCGCGATGCGCGCCCGGTTGCTGGCCGCGCGGGCGTTTGCCGAAATCGGGCAGATCGAGCGTGCGTTGCGCAGCCTGCAACTGGTCGCGCTCTCGCCGCGCACCGTTGGCGCAATGGAACAGCAACTCTGGGCGGCGCGCGTGTCCGTTGCCGCGTTGGCCGGCGATGCTCGTGGCTTGGAAGAACTCTTGCGGCGCCGGGCGTCCGGGCGACAATCGCGCCAGCACCAGCGGTTCGCCGCTTACTGGCGTGGACGGTGTGCCTTGGTGCGCGGCGATCGCCCGGAAGCGGTGCGATGGCTCACGCGCGCACGGGAATTGACGCTTCCGTCGGACCGGTTGTGGGGCGACGCGATCGCCGAGCGACTGAAGCTGGCGGAAACCGTTGGAACGACGTTCGTCTCGGGCACGGAAGACGTGGGATTGACGTGGGGAGCGGCAGTTTCGGCGCCGGTTTGCGCGGCGCAGAGTCCGCGTTATGCGCACGGGTGGGAAGTGCTCGAGTTGGCCGAGCAGCAGGCGGCGGGCTGGCATGCGCTGATGCACTTTGGACGGCCCGCACCGCTGACGTTGGCGGTGTTGGTCATCCTGACGCTGGTCTATCTGGTGGACGCGTTGTGGTTTACCCCTCACTGGCATACGCCGCTGTGGTTGTGGGCGGGCAACACGACGGATACATTGCATCATGGGGAGTGGTGGCGCGTGACGACCACGTTGTTCCTGCATGCCAACCTGTTGCATCTGGCGATGAACGGCATCGCGTTGTGGATGTTTGGGTCGGCGGTGGAGAAGACGATGGGGTGGTGGCGGTTTCTGGTGCTGTTCCTCGTGGCCGGCTCGCTGGGCAATCTGCTGAGTGCCTTCAACGTCCGCTACGAAGTGGCGGTGGGCGCCAGTGGGGGAATTTTCGGATTGGTCGGCGCGTTTGTCGTGGCGGTGTATCGATTGGATGGGCCGATGTACGGGGCCATGCGCCGCCGGCTGTTGCTGCTGCTGGGCCTGATGGTGGCGGCGGATTTTTCGATTGGCTGGCTCGAACCGCAGATTGACAACGTCGCTCACGTCGGCGGGTTCGTGGCGGGGATTATCATCGCCGCGGTGTTGTACCGGCGGCGCAAACGAGTGGCCTCATAGGAAGAAGCGTTGCGGGGCGGCAACGAATCCGGTATGTTCGCGGCCGGGACGCGCGAGTGGCGGAATTGGCAGACGCGCAGGACTTAGGATTCTAACAAGCCTTGTCTCGCAAGTGGCGTCGCGCCACGACAATGCGCTGACGCTGCGCGAGTTGCATATCGGGGCGAGTCCCATCGCTTCCCATGCTCTCCCGTCAAATCCCCTGCCGAGTTACTGCAAAAGTTACGACAGGCCGCGACGCTCCGCCCGGTACGGCAGGGGGAGATCATGGGGGATACTGAATCCTGTACTCGTCGCTGTTCGTTTGCGCGAAAAACAAAAAGGAGTTTAGACGATGACTCACCGGCAAAAGAAACCCGGCAGACCAAGAGCAGAAGATCAGAAACCCATGCTGACTGCACAAATTGTCAAAGCCTACGGCGAGACAGGCAGCTTGGAGAAAACTGCAGCCCGGTGCGGGATTGCGCCGAACACCGTGAGGGCAATTCTGATGCGTAACCCGGAGGATTTCGCCGCTGCAAAAAAGGCTTTGGCGACGCGGATGTTCGCCGTGGCTGGTGACGCCGTGGACATTTCAGGCGAGCGCATCGGTGAATGTTCTTCGCCGCAAGCGGCAGTCGTCGCGGGAATCTTTGCGCAGCGGGGAACGGAATTGCTGGAAGACCACCCTGAGAGGCTCTCGATCAACGTCGCGGTACTCCAGTCTTCCCTTGCCGATCTCGAAACCCTGCTCAAACAGCGTGACGAGATACTAGCCGCTACCGGTGGTGGTGAGAAACCACAAAAGTCGGTCGCGGAACGCGGGAGTCGGGCAGCGGACAGGCAGCAGGAATAATATAGCTTGCTTCGTCAGACGTGAAAGGCAAGACTTGGGTAACGCGAGACACCTACGGCAGGAGAACGCTATGAGAAGACTGTTAGGGTTACTCGTGGTGCTGCGCGGAGTTCGAGCTATTGGCCAAGTACCCGCTGGCCATTTTGTTTACACATTGGCTGACTTGCCCCTAAGGACTTGCTCACACGCAAGGGCCACGTCTTGGGGCAGGTTCTGAAGCTTCTGGAGCAGATTGCTGAAACGACTATCACTTAACCAACAAACGGAGGGACGCATGAATAACAACAAGTTGGCTTGGATGATCGCGGCGAGTGCTTTTTGCCTTTGCGTTACGTCATACGCAATGACCGAGGCGTGGCATGTTTCCCTTAATACCAGTGGCGATTTTGACCCCACCCAAGGCTGGCAGGTAATTCCTGACGGCTCTGGCGGTGTCGCTTGTGCGTATACAGTGACCATTACGAACATGTCTTTTACCGTTATCCAGTGGTTCAACGCAAAGGGGGGACAAATCTACCAGACAGTAAAGCCTGACACATGGATGGTCTACATCTTTGACAAGAATCATCTTGTTTACGGTGCCGACGATTGGGTTAACGGGACGACGCCAGACACTAGTTGTGTAGTCGTGGATAAGCGCGGAACCGAAACACCCATAGCCAACTTCCACGGATCGTTTCCCTACCCTCAGCCGGTTCAAGGCGACAAAAAGGGTTTTTTCTTCGTCCGATATACGGGCACAGGGGCTGACGCCGAGTTAGTCCGGTTCCTTTACAAATAAACAGGCGCGTCTTGTGAGGGGATGCGAGCCGATCAACTCGCGTCGGGGAGCTTGTCTTACGTCCGCCGAGTCTTTACAATGCAATCCATGCGCCTGCTACCGTCAGGGGTTGGCAGCGTTTTGAGCGCAATTTGCAGGGCGCGGCAGAGTACAGCCGTCTTTGTGCCGCTAGCGGTGGCCTTACTCCCGGTTCTCGTAACGGGCTGCGCGACCAGTCAAGACAGCCCCGGATTCTGGCAGCGTTTCGGCCAAGCTCTCGCTGCCTCTGACAACAGTGTTCCGGTATCGCCTGCACCGACACCAGTTTATGTTCCACCAGTACCCGCTTCAGGCGACCCCTCAGACATCATCGCTGGAATAGGACAGACAATCCTCCAGCAGAACCCGCCAATGACGAGGACTGCACCCGCGAAAATTGAGAGAGTAGCAGTGCTCAAGGTCATGGACATTGAGTCGAAAGCAATCATACAGCGAGCGAATGGCGAGATGTACCTGATTGAGTATGGAGTTGGCGCGCTCTCTCTCTGGCGTTACGAGGGTAAGGTGGTGCTAGTTTATTCTCCGGGTCTTTTTCTCGGCGTCGGCTCGTCTATCGTTTTGCCAGAGGTTGAAGAGAAGGCGCGGATTTGGAACGCAGAACGATTGCAGTAGTTGTGGTGATAGTAAACCCGACTTGACCAGGCGCGTTCATTCGGGGCGCAAGTACGCGAACTTGTGCCGGGGACGGTAGCTTACTCTGCTGTCCCCGCGCGCCGTCATGGAGTAAGACATGGCGAGACAACAACCGCAACGGCAGGCACACAAGGCGGACACAAACAAACCTGAGTGGGTCAAACGTATAGACGAGGCAATTCTGAAAGCATCGTTTCCTGCCACTCACCTCAAGAAAGCAAAGATTGTCGAATTCCCATTTGCTGGCAGCTACCCAAAAGGCTTTCCGTCAATAATGCAAGACCCTTACCGTCACGGCGCGCACGTGGGACACCAACTCTGTCTGATGCGCGAGCTTGGAGATAAGAGAATCGCCACAGCCGATTCGACGCTCCAGCAAAGACGTCAAATCTCCGAGTGGATGTTCAAGGCTATTCAACAGCACGTGCTCCCCGAAATCGTCCGCGCTTGCATCTGCCCGCTTGTAGTGGCGAAGCTGTTTTTCGGCGGCTTCGCGGCAGGACTCAAGAGGGGCACGTTCGGGCCAACGGGCCAGATCAGCGAGGACATCAGTATCTACCTTGCATTGTCCAACGACTGGGAACAGTTGATGAAATGCCAACTTAGTACGCGTCAGGCAAGCGTTTGGCTGTCCGAACGTTTGGGAAAAACCATCGGCCCTAAGCGGGTCGAAAAAATCTTCGAGCGTTTCGGGATAAAGTTGCGTCCACGCGGGCGTCCACGGAAGTAAAATTCCCCCACCAATCCTGTCTAGCTGTCGGAATTAAGCCCGCCGCCACTTGTGCTTTATTTAGTGGCGTGAAAAATACGATTCATCTCAGAGCGCAGGGCGGCGAAGTTTTTTTGCCCGCTTCTGCCAAGTCTCAAACTCAAACGCTGCGGGGCCGACCATGACGGCGGGCGAGAGGCTACTTCTTGAACGGCGGCGACGGCGGCTGCCCGCGTGGAAACTGGCGGCGCTGGCCGACCTTGACCCGACGACCTACAGCAAGATTGAGCGCGGCGAGCGCGACGCTACACCGGACCAGCGGCTACGGCTGGCGCGGGCGCTGGGCGTTGAGCCTGAGCAAATCTTCCAGCGGGTGACCCCGTGAGCTTGGACATTGCGGAGGCGAAACGGCGATTGCCGTTGCCCGATCTGTTGACGCGGCTTGGGCTGGGCGACCACGCGAAGAAATCGGCCTGCTGCCCGTGGCCGCAGAATCACAAGCACGGCGACCGGACGCCGAGCTTCGGCATCTTCCGGCGTGGCGACGGGTGGGGTTGGAAGTGCTTTGTGTGCGGCAGCGGCGACGAAATCACGTTCTTAGAAAAGCACGAAGGGCTTTCCAACGCTGACGCGATTCGCCGCTACTGCGAGCTTGCCGGGGTGAATGGCAACGGCGGGCGCGATACCGGACGCCCGCCCGTGGCAGCAAGCGCCAGTGCAAGAAGCAAGAAGCCAATGGAATCCCAAGCAAATGCGACCCCTTCTTGCTTCTTGCCGAAGTCCGACGTGGCTTTTGCTGAGGGCGTAGCGAAGCGGCTGGCCGTGCGCGTCGAGACAATCCAAGCCCTGATTGCCGAGCAAGCGTTGGGATTTGAGAAGGCGCGGGGCGCAATCGCCTTTGCGTGTCAGAACGTGGACGGCAGCATTGCGGCGTTGCACCTGCGCGGGAAGCGACCGGACGGGCAACGCTGGTTTGCGTGGACGCCTGAAGGTTGCACGGCGGGGCCGTGGCGGTTGCCCGCTATCAAATGGGCGACGAAGGGCGTGATCGTGGCGGAAGGCGAAACCGACGCGATTGCGGCGCTGGACACGGGAATTGAGCAGGAGGGCTTCGCGGTGATTGCCAAGACGGGCGCGGGAATTTTCCCCGACGATGCGCTGGATTTGCTTCGCGGCAAGACGGTTTTTGTGATCCCCGACAGCGATAAGGCTGGGCGCGAAGGGGCGGACAAGACGGCGGCGAAGCTGGCGGCAGTTTGCGAGGTTCACGTTGTCACGTTGCCCGATATGCCCACCCACGGAAACGGCGAACCCCGAAAGGATTTGCGCGATTGGCTGGGGCTGGGCAGCGGCAAGGCGGAATTGTTGGCATTGCTGGACGGGGCGCGACGGCCTTCGGTGGAAGTGTTGACCGAGCCGACGAAGCCGGTGATCTACGGGTTGCCGAAGCGATTCTGTTACGATTTGGGCGGCTGGATTGGCGACTACTTCCAGACGTTTGAGCCGCGAACCGAGCCGAGCTATGCCTTCCACTTGGCAGGGGCGCTGGCAGCAATGGACACGATTCTAGGGCGGCGGGTGTTCTGGCAATTCGGGAACACCTGCCTTTACCCCCAAGACTACTACCTTTGCGCGGGCCGCGTGGCGGCTGCGCGGAAATCCACGGCGCTGAGTTGTGCGGCGCGGGTGATCCGTTGCCTTGAAACGGAAGCCACACCTTACCGCATGGCGGAAGGCTTTTCGTTTGAGGCGCTCCCGGATGAGTTTCAAGAGTGGCCGTTGCGGTTGTTACTACTGGACGAGTTTTCAAGCCTGCTGGTGTTGGCTGCGAAAGAATACGGCAGCGGAATCTCGCAAGCCCTCAATTCCATGTGGCAAGGCGCGGACAGAATCAAGTTGCGTTTCCGTGGACGCAACGGCGGCAAGGCGGTGACGATAGACACGCCCACGCTGACGATATTGGGGGCAACGACGTTGGAGTTGCTGCAAGCGAACCTGCGCGCGGGCGATCACGGCGGTTTCACGTCTCGGCTGCTGACGTTTTACGCGGAAGGCGACAGCAAGGATTTGCCCGAACCGCTGCCAATTGAGCAACACGAAGTCGAGGCGCTGGCCAACAAGCTGAAGCAGTTGACAGAGTCGGCGAGCGGTCAAGCCCGTTGGACGCCCGACGGGGCTACGATGTGGGCGGAATGGTATTGCCAGCAGAAGCGCGAAGCAGCGGCGAATCCCAGCGGTTTCGCGTCACGCAAAGGCGATCACGTCCGCAAGGTTGCGCTGAAGCTCCAGTTGTCACGCGATGGCAGCTTGGAAGTGACGGACTGGGCGCTGGCTCGCGCCATTGCGATTGCAGACAAGGCGGAACATTCATGGCGCAAGGTATTCGGTGGTGGCCCGCTGACGGGTGGGTTCATCGCGGCGAAGGCTGCCGAGCTTCTGGCCTATGTTCAAGCCCACGCTTGCCCCGACGGGATTCCATACTGGCAAGCGAGTCGCGCCTTGAAGCTGGACAAGGCGACGTTTGACAAGGCCCTGCAAACACTCCGCGTGTGGGAACAAGTTCACGTCGAGGAGCGGGCCACCAATGGACGGCCCGCGCAGTTGCTATGGCCGAAGAAGCCCGTGGGGCAACAAGGCAAAAGGCAAGAAGCATGAGAATTCCCGAAGAAATCAGCCCCCTTTTTGCTTTTTGCATCTTGCACGGCGAGGTAGCAAGGTGATCGACGCGACTACCACAACGCCCGCAGGGCGTTACTTGGACGTGAAGGGAGCAGCGGGGTACCTCTCCATGACCGAGAAGGCAGTTTATTGGGCGGTGGCGCGGCGGATGATTCCGTTTCGACGGCTGGGGCGAAAGCTGGTATTTGATACGGCGGAGTTGGACGCTTATATGCATGCGCTCGAAGGCGTGGACGTGACCGAGGCCGTGGGGCGGCGTCTGCACAACGGGACAATGAGCGATTTGACGAATTAAGGGCTTGACGTGACTATTATCTGTGATAATATCTGGGGCAAGATGAACTGGACGGCCAAGAAAATCTGCGAACTTCGCAAGACGGCGGACATGACGCAGACGCAAATGGCTAGTTGGCTTGGAGTAACTCAGGTTCATGTTGCCCATCTCGAAAGTGGTTTTCGTCCACCGGGGCCGCAGACGATGCGATTGCTTCAGGTGTTGGCCGAGCGTGTGAAGGCAGGGCAATTCAAAGCCGTCCAGCCGAAACGAAAGCGAGGCAAGGCATGAAGCATATCTATAAGCGCGACAAGAGTTGGTATTTCCAATTCACGGTGAAGGGCAAACGGTATCAGGGCGCGATTGGCGAAGTGAGCAAGGCCGTAGCGCGCGAGGTGGCCGAAAAGAAGCGCGTCGAGGCGTTGGAAGGGAAGTTGATCGAGCGGCCTATCAAATCGCCGCTGCTGGGCCGTCACGATGCCGAGAAAGACCAGTTTTCAGACGCGGCGGGTGAATACATGGCGTTCTACTGCCAGAACCACAAGGCGAGTTCAACGCAGCGATGGCGTTCGGCTCTATTACATCTGTGCGGGGCGTTCGGCAGCAAACGGCTGGACGAAATCAGTCCGTTCGCAGTCGAGTCCTACAAGTCGCAGCGGAAGGAAGCTGGCGCTGCCGACGCAACGGTGAATCGTGAATTGGCCTGCTTGAGAAATCTCTACAATATGGGCCTGAAATGGGGCTGGGTAACGGATAACCCGGTCGGGGCGGGCAAGGTGAAGAAATTCCGCGAGAACAACCGGCGCGAGCGGTGGCTTACGTTGGAAGAAGAAGCCGCATTGCTAGACCACTGCGATCAGCGGTTGAAAACCTTTGTGCTGGCAGCGGTGGACACTGGCTTTCGGGCTGGCGAGTTGCAGTCGTTGCGCTGGACTGACGTGGACTTTCAGCGGGGCAACGTCGCGGTTGCCAGCGGTTACACCAAGAACGGCGACCCGCGCACGAATCCCATGACCAAACGGCTTGAGCAAGCCCTGCGAGACTGGAAGCAGGGACATTCTAACGGCGACGGCTTGGTGTTCGGTGAGTATCGCTACCGCGAGCCGTTCGAGCGGGCGCGTAACGCGGCGGGGCTGGGCAAGGACGTGGTGTTTCACTCACTGCGGCACACCTACATTTCGCGGCTGGTCATGGCTGGCGTGGACATTCGGACTGTGCAAGAGTTGGCAGGCCACAAGACGATCATGATGACCATGCGTTACACGCACTTGGCACCGTCACAGAAGCGGCGAGCCGTGAACGTGCTGGATGATGAAATCGCCGCCGGAGTTACTGCAAAAGTTACGACAGTGGATTTTGCACGGGCTGGACAACTGGTTGCAAGTGCTTCACTATGAGAACGTGCGCGAGTGGCGGAATTGGCAGACGCGCAGGACTTAGGATCCTGTGGGGCAACCCGTGGAGGTTCGACTCCTCTCTCGCGCACCAGCCTTCGCCCGGAATGCCTTCGGGGCTACGGCTGGCACGCCAGATTTTGACTCTTGCAGTTCGGGTCTGATTTGCTATCGTGAGTGTGTCCATCCACGGATGCGAGCGTAGCTCAGTCTGGTAGAGCGTCACGTTGCCAACGTGAATGTCGAGGGTTCAAATCCCTTCGCTCGCTCCAACTTTTTTCTCCCCGGTCACGCGTGGCGTCTAAGGTTTGACGGCGAACACTTGATACTCGAACGGGCCATATTCCGGGAAGGTGGCCAGGAGCGTTGCCCCCGGCGGGAGATATTCGGGGTTGGGGATCGGCGTCGGTTGCGTTCGTCCCAGATAAAGGTTGCAGCGAAGCAGGAGTCCTGGCCGGTCGATCGTTTCCAGATACGGGCGAACGACGGTGTTGGAGAACCCCCCATGCTGATACGTCGATGGATCAATTTTGCCGTAAAAGAGGAAGTAGACGTAAAAGAACGGTTTGAGGTCGCGGTTCAACCAGGCGTAGTTCGGCCCGCCGATGGTGGCCGACACGTAGAGAACCTGATTGCTGTCGAGGTGGTCGAAGCAATACCGGATCGCCTCGGTAATGCCCGTCCCGAATCGGGTTTGGGAGCGCGCTTGGTACGGTCCGAAATAATCCGCGATGTACGCCCTGGCTTCCCCCAGTCCAGCCAGAATGGTCAGGGCCAGCAGGATTCGGCCCACGCGTTTGGCGCGCCACCATGCCCGGGCGCCGATCACGGCCAGTAGTACCCAGAAGATCACGGCATACAGCGAGCGGGTGCTCTGCATTCGATCGATGGTCACCACGGCCGAGATCGGCGACGCCAGCAAACCGGCCAACACCACCCGATAGCGCGGCTGCGACCGCCAGTACCGGATCGCGACGTAGATCCCGGTGAGAATGAGCGGTGCGAGGCACCAGTATAATTCTCCGCCATGGCCGGTGTGGTGGCCCAGTTCGTGGTCTCCCGAAACGAAGAGAAACGGGATGCTGAAATAATCGAGATACTGGTTTGCTTCAGTAATGACCACGTCTTTGAGGGAAACCGATTTGCTGTGGAAGATGTTCAACGCGTCAAACCGGGCCATTGGAGCCTGGCGAAACCGCAGTGTGCCGATCAACACGGGCGCCGAAACGATCAACGCCGATACCAACATCACCGCGACCACCCGCCACCGGCGGACCAGGGGACGCCACAGAACCAGGCCGCTGCCGATCAACCAGAGCGCGACAACCGCGTAGATGCTCTGGTGCGTGTACAAGGTGAACGCCCAGGCAACGCCGGCTGACAGGGCCAGCCCATTTGACCGGCGACGCAGAGCGAAGTCGGACAAGACGAGTCCGGCGAGCATGCCGCACAAGCCGGCGAAGTGTCCCGTCGCCGCCGCCGTGCGACCCGACGGGAACAGCCAGGGGGTAACCGCGAGGACGAAGGCTCCACCGAGTGCGAACCATTTGCCCATTCTCCACACGCGCAGCAGGACGAAGAACGCGACCGACGCCATGAGATAATAGAAACCCACGGCCAGGCGGGCCGACCATTGGTGGAGACCGAACACGCAAACAGGCAGCACCTCCGAGTAAACGTCCACGGCGTCCACATACGTGTTAAAGCTCCGGAAGAACAGCGGCCAGCGCGTTCCATATTCGTCGGCGCCGGTGCGGGCGATGCAGTACGCGTTGTACGCGACGGAGGCTTCGTCCCCATGAAATCCCATGGGAGCGCTCCCCAGTTTCCAGAAATGCAGGACGCACACCACCAGGAACAGCGTCACAGTGACCGACCAATACACGAGGGTCCCGCGCTCTCTCATTGAGCTTCGGGCATGATGCGATTCCTGTCTGGCCGACGGCTCGTTCATCGATTGACCGTTCCGTGAGTGGTTTTTTTCGATGGGGCCCGATCTGGTTTCTCTGCCGGGGGGTGGCCCGCGAACGCCAGTGCTACGTCGCGGACTTTTTTGAGGTCCAACTTGCCGGTCCCGAGATAGGGCAGCTTCTCGGTGCGGAAAAACTGGTCCGGACGCGGCTTCCAGAGATTGGGGAGATCGGAGTCGGCCAGTTTGCTGAGGACGGGCTTGAGTTTGTCGTCAGGGAGTGTATGCAGGACGACCAATCGTTCCCCTTTCTTGTCGTCGGGCACGCCGGTCACGGCAAACGTTTGCTCGGTGACGCCGGCCAGCTCGTGAAGTTTTTCTTCGACGCGTACATGCGGGACCATTTCGCCGCCAATCTTGCTGAAGCGGGTGAGGCGGTCGGTGATTTGGAGGAATCCGTCTTCATCGAGGGCGGCAATGTCGCCGGTCGCATACCATTCATCTTTCAAGACGTCCGCAGTCTTTTCGGGCTGGTCGAGGTAGCCTTTCATCACGTTCGGGCCGCGCACCAGCAGGAGCCCGGGCTGCCCGACGGCGAGCGGTAGCCTCGAGTCGGGATCGACAATGCGGACACTGACGCCGGGCAGCGGATGGCCGATCTTGCCGCGCTTGGCGCCGACCTGACGGAAACCCGCGGCGCGGAAGTCGTGGGTGTTGACGGTCACCGCCGGCGAGCATTCGGTCAGGCCGTAGCCTTCGAGCGGACGGATGCCGAACTTGTCTTCGAACGCCTGCGCGACGCGCTCGGGCAGTTTCTCGGCGCCCGTCATCACGAATTGCAGGCTGCCGAAGTCTTCGGGTTCGCAACCCCGGATGTACAGTTGCAGGAACGTCGGCGTGACCAACAGGAACGTGACGCGGTACCGGCGCACGAGGGCGCCGACGGCTTTGGCATCGAGCGGGCTGACGTGGTAAACGACGCCGACGCCGAGCACGGCCGGCACGATCAGCGTTCCGGTGAACCCGAACGAATGGAAGAACGGCAGGATACCGAGGATCCGGTCGCGTCCGCCGAACGCAAACGTCTGGCCCATTTGTTCAGCGTTGGAAACGATGTTGTAGTGCGTGAGCATCACGCCTTTGGGGTTGCCGGTGCTGCCGCTGGAAAAGATCACCGTGGCGAGGCCATCCATCGGGGAGCGGGGAGCGGGGACCGTCGAGGTGCCGGGGCGAAGCGAGCGCTCCAGCAACCGCACTGGCAGCGTCCACCTCATCAGCCAGGCGACAATCCTCTCGCCAGCGCGCGGGGTCAGGGCCAACGCTTCCACGTAGATCGCCGGCGCGGGGAGCCGGAGTCCGGTCTTCTCCAGGAACACCCGCGAGGTGACGACCGATTTCAGGTGGCACTGGGCGGCACAGGAGGCGAGGGTGTCTTCGTCGACGGTGTAGTTGAGGTTGACCGGCACTTTGCCCATGAGCAGTGCGGCGTAGTTGACGAGGGCGCCGCCGATCGACGGGGGCATGAGGATGCCCACCATCTCCTGCCCGGCCCACAATGACCGCAGTCGTCGTGCGAGATAAATCGTGCGCGTCAACGCCGCGCCGAATCTCAGTTTCGGGGTGCGGACGTCGGCCATGAAGAACCGCCAGGGATGATGTCGGGCCTTGCGCACGAACGCCCGGTGGACGGGCAACATCAGACGCTTGCGAAGTCGCCAGGCGTCGGTGTTCAGGGCTTGCACGGCTTGGCGGACCTCGAAAGGAGTCGAAGTCGGCGGCATCGGCTTGCCGAAGCTGACCGTGACGGGGTAGGGGATATACCGCGGGATTTTCCACAGAAACCGCCCCTTTTCGTAGGAGAAGATGCTACCCCACACGTGGTCGAGGCAAATGGGAATGATGGGCGCCTTCACGTCCTTCATGATCCGCTCGAAGCCGCGTCGGAAGGGGAGCAACTGGCCGATCCGCGTGATCTGGCCTTCGGCAAAGATGACGACGACCTCGCCGTTGAGGATGGCGTGGCGTGCCTGGTTCAGTGATTGGATCAGTTCGCGGGGCCGTTGCTGGGAGGAAATCGGGATGTGATGGCAGATCTTGGCGAACGGTTTCACAATCGGGTGGTCGTAGATGTCCTTGAACATGATGCAGCGCAACGGCCGGTCGGTCGCCGCTTGCACCAACAGCGCGTCCACGAACGACACGTGATTGCAGACGAACAACGCGCCGCCGCGATCGGGGATGTTGTCGCGGCCCTCGACGCGGATGCGATACACCGAGTGCGTCAACATCCACAGCACCAGCCGCAACAGCGAGTCCGGTAGCAGAACCACGACGTACACCGTGGCCCCCAGCGTCAGGATGGCGCTGGAGAGAAAGATCTGTCGCGTGCCCAACCCGATCCCCGAGGTCAGCACCCAAAACACGCCCGAGGCGAGCGCGATGCCCACGAACGACAGGAGATTGCCGGCGGCCAGCACTGTGCCCTTGCGGCCTCGTTCGGGCCGGTGCTGCATGATCGCGCTGATCGGCACGATGAAAAATCCGCCGAAGAAGCCGAGCCACACGAGGTGCACCAAAGCCCCGTGGTAGGTGAGCGACGGCCGCCAGAGGGTGGCGCTGAACACGGTCAATCCGAGCGCGCCGAGCGGTACCAGACCGTACTCGATCTTGCCGCCGGACAAATAGCCCGCCGCGAAACTGCCGACGCCGACACCGATTGCTAGGGCGACCTGCAGGTAACTCGTGCGGAGTTCGCCGACTTTCAGCGTGTCGGTCCCGAACAGGATGGCGTTTTGCAGCACGAGCGCGCCGACGAACGAGAAGTACACGTTCCCCAGCACCGCCAGCCACAGCACGCGGTCGCGGCGAATGAATTGGATTTCTTGGAACAGATCGTCGAGAAAATTGGCGCGGAACGGCTTGCTCGGGTTGGCCGCCGGCACGCGCGTGATGCCGAGACTGCAGATCAACCCCGCTCCCGCCAGTCCCAGGAACACGAGCCCCGAGAGCTGTTGGCGTCCCTTGAACGCCTCGTACAGCAGTCCGCCGACGGCGCTGCCGGTGATGATGGCCATGAACGTGCCGAGTTCGAGGATGCCGTTGCCCCAGGACAGACGTTTCTCCGGCAACAACTCCGGGAGCAGGCCGTACTTCGACGGACCAAAGAACGCGCTGTGGATTCCCATGAAACAGACGGCCGCCATGCCCAGCGCGAGGTGCTGGCCCGCCAATGCGACCAGTGCGAAGAGCATGACGCCGATCTCGAAGACCTTCACGCCGATGGTGACCGACCGTTTGCTGAAGCGGTCGGCGAGATGACCGCCGGCCATCGAGAACAGGATGAACGGCACCGAAAACAGGAATCCGAGCATCGGCACCAGGGCTTTGTGCCAGAACGCCGACAACGCCATGCTCAATCCGATGAACGTGACGAGCGTCTTCAGCGCATTGTCGGAAAATGCGCCCTGGAACTGCGTGACGATCAACGCCCAGAATCCGCGTCGCCACGACGTCCGCGAGCCGCGCCCCTCCGAGGTCTCCATAAGGCGAGCATGATGCCAGACCTCCTGGCCCACGTGAACAAGGAAATTGGGCGGTCGCTGCGGAAATTTTCACACTTGGCAACGAGCCGTCACCCATCTGTCGCCTTGATTTGGAATGGTTTGTCCAGAAGAGGAGGGGATGGGGAACGTGAATGACGAGAGCCGTCAATCCGAGGTAGCGATGATGAGGTTCACGCTGCGAGAAGATAGTGGAACGGATTTCCTGGAGCGGGCCGCCGCCGAGATTCGGCAGTTGCCCAGCGTACTGCGGGTACGGACCGACGCCGCGCGCCAGGAGATTGAAATTGTGTTCAAGCAACCGGTGGACGGGCTGCTGCGACAGGTGAACGATGTGCTGAAGTCCGTGAGCGCGGAGATGACGACAACCCGGATGCGGTGAGAGCGTTCGGCGGGGACGGCCCGGAGAGGCCGCCCGACCACGGCGAGTTCACTTCAACTCCGGGTTCTCCTGGATGAACTCCTGGAGTTTTTGTTTCAGGGCGGGCGGCATGGGCGCTTCCGGCAGGCCGTGGTGGTGCGTCAACTCGATCGTGCGCCGGTAGCTGTTCACGTATTCGAGACACCCGGGGCAATCGCTCAGGTGTTGTTCCAACCTCCGATGCGTCTGTTGATCCAGTCCACCCTCGACGAATTCGTAAAGCAACTTCTTCGTCCGCCCGCATTCGCACGGGTGAAACAAGTGTCGCAAGAAACCGGCAATCGTGCTCATAACGTCCGTGTATCTTGGCCTTTCAAGTAGGGCAACAGCGCTTCGCGGAGCGCTAATCGCGCCCGGTGCAACCGGCTCTTGAGCGCCGGCTCGCTGAGCCCGGTGGCTTCCATGACCTCCGCCATCGGCAGTTCCTCGACGTCGCGCAGCAGCACCACGACCCGATACGGTTCGGGAAGCCGATCGATGGCCGCGCGCACCTGCTCGCCCAATTCGTCGGTCAGGACCGCTTTGTCGGGCAGCGGGCCGTTGTCGCTCAGGCGTAGGACCGGCAACGGCAACTCACCATCGTCGTCCCCCGTGGCGTCGAGCGACACGTCGTTCTCGCGGCGCTTCTTCTTGCGCAACGCCATCAGCGCGGCATTGGCGGTGACGCGGTAGAGCCACGACGTGAACGCCGATTTGCCTTCGAACGACCCGATCTTGTTCCAGACCGAGACCAGGGCATCCTGCATGGCCTCGCGCGCATCGTACTCGTTGCGCATGAACTGCAGGGCGACGCCGTAGAGTTTGGCGCCGTGCAAGCGCAGCAGGTCCTCGAGTGCGCTCCGGTCACGCGCCTTCAGGCGCCGAACGAGCGACTCGTCATCCTGTCGCACCGGGCTTTCCGTTTTGGTGGTCATCGGACAGCATATCACCATGGCACAATTTGGATGCCGGCGCGAGGCGGAAGTGTGCAACCAGTACGGACGGAGCCGGGGGCATCAGTCGCCGGCCACAGCCGCCGGTGGGCGAACTTGGTGGCGGCCGGGCAGGAGCAGGACCATCGGCACAGTCATGAGAAACGTCAGTCCGATGATCCAAGCGGTGTCGTTGTACGCGAGCATCGTGGCTTGGCGGTTGACGAGACGGTCGATTGCCACCAGGGCCGACTGTTTTGCCGTCACCAGATTCAGGCCGCGGTGCGCCAGGGCCGCAGTGGCTGAGCTGAGGAAGTTGTGGAAGTTCACGTTGTAGGCGCTGACGTGCTCGACGAGTTGGGCCCGGTGAAACTGGGCGCGGCGGGCGATGATGGTGGCCACGAGGGCGTACCCGATGTTGCCGCCGACGCGGCGGGTGAGGGTGTAGAAACTGGATGCCTCGGTCATATCGCTGCGGTCCACCGTACTGAGCGAGACGGTGGTGAGGGTGACGAACATGAACGGCATACCGGCGCCCATGATCAACAGGATCGGCACCAGATTCCAGACGCCAACGTCCAGCGTCAGATGGGCGAGATCGTAGAACGACCAGAAGATGAATCCCAACCCGAGCAGCACGAGCCAGCGGGCGTCGACGTGGCGATAGAGCAAGCCGGCGAGCGGCATAACCAGAAACAGGCTGATGGCCCGCGGGAACAGCACCATGCCGGCCTCGAAGGCCGGATATCCCAGCAAATCTTGCGTAAACTGGGGAAGGATGAACGTCGTGCTGTACAGGCCGACCCCGAAGATCAGCCCGAGGGTGCACCCTACTGTCAACGGCACGTTGCGGAGCAAACGCAGGTTGATGATTGGCTCGCTCGCCCGCAGTTCCCAAATCAGCAGGGCCACGAACGCCAGAGCGGTAATGATCGACCCGAGCACGATCCAATTCGACTCGAACCAGTTTTTCTCTTGGCCGCGTTCGAGTACGATCTGCAGGCCGGTCAGGGTAATTGTCAACAAGGTGATGCCGCCCCAATCAATCTTTCGGACGCCGCGGCGCAGGTAATGCGGGTCGTGAACGAACGCCACGACCATCAACATCCCGATGACGCTGACGGGCACGTTGATGAAGAAGATCCACGGCCAACCGTAGTGATCGGTCAGCCAACCGCCCACAATGGGACCGATGGCCGGCGCCAAAACGACTCCCATCCCATACATGGCCATTGCCATGCCCTGTTCCTCCGCGGGAAAGGCCTCGCGCAAGATTGCCTGGGAAACGGGAATCAAACTGCCGCCGCCGACTCCCTGGAGCACGCGATAGAACAGCATCTGTGGAAACGAGCGGGCGGTACCGCACAGCACCGAGCCAAGCGTGAACAGACCGTAGGAAAACATGTACAGCCGCTTGCGGCCCAATACGGTGCTCCACCATCCCGCCATTGTGGCCATGATGATTTCAGCGATGCTGTAGCTGGTGGCGACCCACGTAATCGTCGACAAATCCTCGCCGAACGACCCCATCATGTGCGGCAGGGCGACGTTCACCACACTGATGTCCATCACGGCCATGAACGTGCCGAACATCACCGTGGCAGCGATCACCCATTTGTTGATGGCCAACGCGGGGGCGACACCGGCTGCGCCGGTAATCGGTGATTCTTCCGTGTCTGCAAGGTCCGCGGCCACGGGTGCCTCTACCGGACGAGGTTCGGATACAGCCACGCGCCGATGGCCGTCAGCGCCAGCATCACGACGGCCACCACACCGAGGTCGGCCCCAATACCGTACATGCTCCCGGCTCCCTGGATCATCAACGCGCGCATCGCATCTACTTCGTAGGTCAGCGGATTGACGTACGCGAGCACCTTCAACCAGGCGGGCATGATGGCAATCGGATAGATCGCGTTGCTGGCGAAAAACAGCGGCATGGTCAGTACCTGACCGATTCCCATGAATCGTTCCCGGGTTTTGACGAGGCAGGCGATAATCAGCGAGAAAGTGGAAAACGTGGCGGCCCCAAGAAGCACCACGACCGTTACGCCGAGCAGCGCCAGCGGATGCCAGTCCATTTTCACACCGAGCAACCAGGCCAGCAGGTAGACGATGCCCGCCTGCGCGAGGCCGCGGACACCGGCCGACAACGCCTTGCCCAGTACAAGCGCCACCCGCGACGCCGGACTGACCAGCAGCTTGTGCACGAGACCGAGATCACGCTCCCAGATGACGGCCAGGCCGTAGAAAATGGCAATGAACAACACGCTCTGGGCCAGAATGCCGGGCGCCATGAAATCCAGGTACCGGAGGTTGCCGGTCGGAATGGCGTGGACCCGTGTGAATACCTCGCCAAAGATCAGCAGCCACAAGGCCGGCTGAATCGCGCGCGTGGCCAGTTCGGTTGGATCGTGACATAATTTGCGCAGTTCCATTTCCGCCAGCGCCGCACACTGGCCAAGAAACTGCCCGAGCCGGTTTGACCGGTGCGGCGACGCAGCCGCCGCCGCGTCAACCAAGACGCGCGGCGTGGCGTCGAGTTCGCGAGACGTCACGGAAGTTTCCTCCAATATCGAGTTGGTTGCCCGTGTAATGGGCAAAAACGTCGTCCAGCGTTACCCCGGGCCGGCTGATGGACGATTTCAGCTCGGCCGGGCTGCCGGTGGCGGCCACGCGCCCGAGATTCATGATCGCCACGCGTCCGCAGAGCGTGTCGGCCTCCTCCATGAAATGTGTCGTCAGCAGAATCGTCACGCCATATTCCTGCACCAAGAGCCGGACGTGTTGCCAGACGGCCTGACGGGCCAGCGGATCCAGCCCCACGGTAGGCTCGTCCAGAAACAGTACGCGCGGACGATAAATCACGGCCATCGCGATCTCCAGCCGCCGCACCATGCCACCAGAATAATGGCGCACTTGGCGACCGGCGGCCTCCCGCAACCCGACAAACGCCAGCGCCTCATCGATGCGGCCGCGGCGCTCCCCGCGCGGGACGCCGTAGAGCTTCGCAAAGATCAGCAGGTTTTCATATCCGGTCAGCGTGCCATCGACGGAGACAAGTTGCGGCACATAACCAATGGACGCCCGCACTTGGGCGGGCTGCCGTTCAATATCGAACCCGGCCACGAGCGCGTGCCCGGAGGTCGGCGGCAGCAGCGTGGTCAGCATTTTGATCACGGTGGTCTTGCCGGCGCCGTTCGGGCCCAACAGGCCGAACACCTCGCCGGTCTCGACCGTTAAATTCAGCTGGTCGACCGCCGTGAGATCGCCAAACCGCCGCGTCAGAGATCGGGTTTCCAGGATGGTCATCGCGGTCTCCTATGGCGACGGGGCCGACGTTGCCGGTTGAAATTTGTCCCGCAGAATGCGCATGGCTTCTTGAACCCGCGCGCGTTCGGTGGCAGTGAGCGGCGCGATGACTTCGGCCAGCCGCTCCTGGGTCGCCTGGCGGGCGGCTTCCCACGTTGCCCGGCCGCGCGCGCTCGCCGACAGCGCCACCTGCCGGCGGTTGCCGGCCGGAATCTGTCGGGTCACGAGTCCGTCTTTGACCAGCCCATCCACCAACCGCGAGGTGGCCGGCAGCGACAACCCGAGAAACTCGGCCACTGCCGACAGGGAAGCGGCCTGGCTGCGGCTGAGGAGAGCCAACGTGCGAAATTGGGGCACCGACAGATCGGCGCCGCGATGAGACCGCATCTCAGCGCGGATGAACCGGATGATCGCCGGCACCGCTTCGAGAATCTCCGCGGCGCAGTGTTGGGCGGAGCTGCTCGACGCAATTCGATTCTGCAACTGTTGCATGGTGCAATTATTTAGCCATCGGTAAGCCTCTGTCAACTGTGCTATGGTACGGCGGGTCGCAGCCCGAGGGACGGTCATCCATGGAACTGGCCAAACGAACACCGAATCGCCTGATCCACACAAACAGCCCGTACCTGCTCCAGCACGCGTACAATCCCGTGGATTGGTATCCCTGGGGCGACGAGGCGTTTGCCAGGGCCCGGAAGGAGAACCGTCCGATCTTTCTCTCCATTGGGTACTCGACCTGCCACTGGTGCCACGTCATGGAACGCGAGTCGTTCGAAAACGACGAGATCGCGGCATTGCTGAACCGGTATTTCGTTTGCATCAAGGTGGACCGCGAGGAGCGTCCCGACATCGACAAGATCTACATGACGGCGGTGCAAGCCACCACGGGCAGCGGCGGTTGGCCGATGAGCGTGTGGCTGACGCCTGACCTCAAACCGTTTTACTGCGGAACGTATTTCCCGCCGGAGGGCCGTTACGGTCGGCCTGGCTTCAAAGAATTGCTCCAGCGCGTGCACGACGTTTGGGAGGCGAACCACGACGGCGTTGTCGCCCAGGCCGACCAGATCGCCCAAGCACTGGCGCAACACGCCACGCTGCGCCCCACCGCTGGGAAACTCGACGCCGCCCCGTTGCTGATCGGGTTCGAACAGTTCCGTGAGGGCTACGACTCGGAGCACGGTGGGTTCGGTGGCGCGCCGAAGTTTCCCCGGCCGGTCGTGCTGAACTTTCTGTTCCACTATTTTGCCCGGGCGAACGAAACCGCGGCGCGCGATATGGCGTTGCACACGTTGCGGGCAATGGGCGAAGGCGGACTGTTCGACCAACTGGGCGGCGGGTTTCATCGCTACAGCGTGGACGAACGTTGGCTGGTCTCGCACTTTGAAAAAATGTTGTACGACCAGGCACAGCTTGTTTCCAGCTATATCGACGCGTATCAGATCACCCACGAACCGTTCTACGCCGACATCGCCCGGCGCACCTGCGATTACGTCCTGCGCGACCTGACCGGTCCCGACGGCGGATTCTATTCCGCCGAGGACGCCGACAGCGAAGGCGTCGAAGGCAAGTTCTACGTCTGGACGAGAGAGCAGGTTGAAAAGATCATCGGCGACGACGGGAGATCGGACGTCTTTTGCCGGTACTATGGCGTCGAGCAGGAGGGCAATTGGGAACATGGCAACAACGTCCTGCACGTGGCGCTCAGTGTGGAGCAGACGGCCAAGATGTTCCACAAATCCGAATCGGAAGTGCGAGCAATACTCGATGACGGACGGATAAAACTGTTCGCGGCGCGCGAAAAACGGGTGCGCCCCCACCGCGATGAAAAGGTTCTCACGGCGTGGAACGGGTTGATGATTTCCGCACTGGCCCGGACCGCGCAGGTATTGGTTGAGAGTGGGAAGGGCCTCAGCGCCCCGACTGTCGCGGCACCGAGGCCGCTCCCACATTCCCAAGACTACCTCACCGCCGCCGAGCGTGCCGCGCGCTACCTACTGTCCAACCGGGTCCGCGACGGCCGTCTCCTGCGTACGGAGACCGTGCCGGCGATGGTCGAAGACTATGCGTTCCTGGGGAACGGGCTGGTCGATCTTTACGAGACCAACTTCGACCCGCAGTGGTTGCTGGGGGCGATCGAACTGGGCGACACGATGCTCGAGTTGTTTTATGACCCGAAGGACGGCGGTTTCTTTCAAACTGACGGACGCGATGCCAGCGTGCTGGTGCGGTCCAAGGAAGATTACGACGGCGCGGAGCCGAGCGGCAACTCCGCGGCGACGTTGCTGGTGCTCCGTCTCGCGCAGTTCACCGACGACGCCCGATACCGTGAAGCGGCAGAGAAAACGCTGGCGCTGTTCGGTACCCACATGCAGAACGCGCCGCAGGTCGTGCCGCAAATGTTGTGCGCGCTGGATTTCCATCTGAGCCGCCCGAAGCAGATTGTCGTCGTCGGCAAACCGGACGCGCCGGACACGCAGGCGATGCTGCGTGCCGTTCGCGGACCATTTCTGCCGAACAAGATCGTGCTGGTGCCCGATGCCCGGCTCACCCATCGGCTGCCGTACACCAAGGACATGAAGATGGTGGACGGCAAAGCCACCGCGTACGTTTGCGTCGATTACGGCTGTCAGTTGCCGACGACGGACGATGCGATGCTGGCGAAGCTGTTGTCCCAAGCCGAGCCTACTGCAGGGTGAGATTGACGCGGCTCTGGCCTTGGAACGAGGCGTCCACGGGTTTCGGCGCAACGATGGTCAGGCGATCGGCGGTCACCTGGCCGGTCTGCAGGAGGTACTGCTGGACTTTCGTGGCCCGATCCTGCATCAGCGCCGCGAAATCGGCCGGGGTGATCGTGGTCTTCTCGATGAGGAATTTCTCCATGTCCGCGAGCGTCAGAGCGTTCCCGGATGGCTGTCCTGCACCGGAAACCCCGCCCGGGTTCGCGGCTGGATGAAGCGGCCCGAAGTTCTGGTGGGCCTCGAGGTGCGCCAGCACGGTTTCCTGGCGAGAACCCGACGCTCTGGCTGAGACCAATCCCGCCGCCTCGGCGTAGGCGAGTTTCAACAGTCGGTCACGATCCGGCGGCGCGAGTTGAACGTTCTCCACCGACGCGACCTTTTGCCCGGCGGCTGCGAGTTCTTGCAGGCGGGCCTGTTTGAGTTGTGTTTCGAGTTTGATGTGCGCCAGCGCGTCGCGGTCCTTGACGGGGTCGACCGAGCCGGTGATTCCCAGATGGAGCGCGGGCCGGTCTGCCAGCGCATTCGCCAGCGTATCGAGTTTGTTGACCTCGCCGGCGGCGAAATCGGCCCGGCCCGGTTCAAACGCGATGAAATCGAGGCTCTCGCCGCCGCCGAACATCGACCCGAGCAGGGCGAATGGTTTCGTCGCCGCTTTGGTGAGAATGTTCATGAACACTTGGAGGATGATCGGCCCCAGCTTGAATTTTGGATCATCAAGTCGGCCCGTGACCGGCACGTCGAGCGAGATGACCCCGTGCCGGTCCTGCAACAGCGCGATGGCGAGTTTGACCGGCAACCTCGTCGCGTCGGGGCTGCCGCTGGCCGGGCCCAGGGTCAGTTGGTCGATGCGGATGTTGTTCTTCGCTTTCAGTTCCTGCTGGGTGACGTGGTAATTCAAGTCGAGCGACAGCGAGCCCTTTTCCAGCGGGAAACCGGCGTACTTCGCCATGTACGGCGAGATCGGCGCGAGCCGGATGTCGTGGAACAAAACGGCCAGGTCGACGAACAGATCTTTCGCCAGCGGATTGATCTGACCGGCGATCGTGAACGACGAGGAACCGTTGACCTTGCCCGTGAAATCCACCGCCGCGGCCGTGTTGAGTTCTGACGTGAGTCCTTTGATGCTGCCGTTGAACTGTTCGACCGCCGAGGTGACCTTGGGCTCGACCGATTCGTCCGTAAACCGAAACGATGCGTCGTCGATGACGATTGCGCCGACCGTTACTTGGAAACTGTTGGTCGAGGCGACCCGGGCGGCGCTGGTCTCCGTGGCGACGACGGCCTGTGTTGGCCCGGGGGCGGTTGGGCCCGGCAACAATGTGACCCCGCTGGCGAGCTGGCCGAGACGGATCTCGGCGATGCTGACGTTTTTCGCCGCCGCGTCGAACGCGAGTCCGCTTACGGTCAACTGGAGCTTGCCGATGCTGGCCCGCGCCGGTTTCGGTTGCGCGATGCCAAGCTGGAGTCCGGTCACGTCGAGCACGGCGTTCGACACGGCCAGCGTCATCGCGCCGCTCGCCATGTCGAAGAGGTAATCGGTTTGCAGGTCGACCTGCCCGCCGGCGAGGTCGATGTGCGCGGTGTCTTCGACGTACGGCGCGTACCGGTTCAGTTGCAGGCCCGTGAGCGTGAACCGGCCCGCCGAGTGTGGCGGGTTGATCCCCACGTCACCCGCCCACGCGAACATCCCGCCCGTGTCGGTCGTGGCCACAATGGAGTAGGGACTGCCTGTCTTCGGGCGCGTGGTGAAGTGGCGGAGGCGGATGTTGATCGGGCCGACGTGCTGCTCGAAGGGCGTCGCGCGGTGACGGTCGATAAACCTGGCCCCGGCGTTGGTGATGCTGAGCGTGCCCACCATCACGAGCGGCAACGGCTCGTTCGTTGTTGACTTCGGGCTGGCAGCGGCAGGTGCGTTGGTCGGGATCAGATTCGAAAAATTGAATGTGCCGTCCGCGAGGTGAATGATGTTGGCCGACGGTTCTTTCAAGCTGATCTCGCTGAAGACCAGGCCGCGGTGGACGATCGAGGAGAGTTCGAAGTTGACGTACAGCTCGCCCAGCGACACGAACGGATCGCCGTTGGTCTCGGTGAGCGCGAACCCGCGCAGTGTGAACGACAGCGCGTAGGGATTCAGCCGGACCTGCTGCACGGTAACGCGGCGATGCGTCAAGGCGGGCAGCCGTTTGAGCATCTGCGACTTGATGAGGGCGGGGATCAGGAAGAATCCCGTCAGCGTGTAGATCAGCACGGCGGTGCCGACGCCGATCGCCCATTTTGACCGCAGCCAGCGTTTGAGGTCCATCGACAGTCCGTTCCTGAACCGGCAGATTGCGGCGCCAGTATGCGCGGCGGGGTGGACTTTTGCAAGCGGGGCGGGTCTGCCGAGGAACTGCTTGCGGGGTGGGGAACCGGCGGCTAAGATGCGCGGCATGTTCCGCCCCGAGGATTTTCTCGATCTGAAACAATTCCCGTTCCCCGAGCTGTTCGACGGCTGCGGGAACGTCTGGGACGCGCTAAAAAAACTGTCGGAGTTCGTCAGGCAACGGATCAAACCGGCGCGACTCGGAACCATCTTGGGCACGCCCTACATTGCCGACGACGTGTTCATCGGGAAGGGCACGGTGGTCGAGCACGGCGCGACGATCAAGGGCCCGGCGATCATCGGCGAGAACTGCCAGGTCCGCTCCAGCGCGTACGTCCGCGGCGACGTGATGGTGGGCAACGAATGTGTGCTCGGCAACGCGAGCGAGTTCAAGAACGCGGTGCTGTTCAACAACGTTCAGGTGCCGCATTTCAGTTACGTCGGCGATTCCATTCTCGGGTACAACACCCATCTCGGCGCCGGCGTGATCCTCTCCAACGTCAAATCGATCAAGGGGAACGTCACGGTCAAGTACGGCAGCAACATCGACACGGGCCTGCGCAAGTTCGGCGCGGTGATTGGTGACGGCTCCGACATCGGCTGCAATTGCGTGTTGAATCCGGGCTCGATCATCGGCCGCAACGTCGTGCTTTATCCGAACGTTCTCTGGCGCGGCGTTTGCCCTGCCGACAGCATCGTCAAACTGCGCCAGCAGCACGAGATCATCGTGCGGCGAAAGTAAACCACAATTGATAGGTTCGAGTCCCGCGTGGGGACCTAGTGCCCGGTCAACCTTGATTGGGAGGGCGAGCCTCCCGGCGAGCCGACCGTTTTCTCCGTCAACGCCGCGGCTCAGCAGGAGCCCTGGTCGCCTGCGGCGCCGCCAGAGGCGGGTAAACTTCGCCCTCCCCGCACGCTTCTGATGAACGTTGACGGAGCACTAGGCAGCGAAGTATCGGATGGTCACCGGTGGCAAGTTTGGATAACCTGCCAGGCTGTTGAAAGCGCGGAGCTTTAGCCTGTTGTTGGTGATTGTGGGACTGCTGGCGTATCACAACAGCTTTCGCGACGGATTCGTTTTCGACGATGAGCGATACATCGTCAAGAACCCGCGGATTCAGCAACTCTGGCCGCCTTGGGAAATCATCACGGAGAGCTCGCGGCCGGTGGTGCTTCTTTCGTTGGCGGCGAACTACGCCCTGGGCGGGCTCAACCCGTGGGGGTATCACCTGTTCAACGTGGCCGTTCACATTCTGGCGGCGCTGACTCTGTATGCGGTGGTACGTCGGACATTTGCCACCGGGGTTTTGCCGTCGGATTGGGACGAGTCCGCGCCGTGGCTGGCCGGGATGGTCTCGTTGATCTGGCTGGTGCACCCGCTGCAAACGGAGAGTGTAACGTATGTGATCCAACGCGGCGAATCGCTGATGGGGTTGTTCTATCTGTTGACTCTCTATTGTGCGATACGGGGAAGCGGGCTGTCCCGGAGCCGTTGGTGGCAGGTCGGCGCCGTGGCGTGTTGTGCGTTGGGTATGGCCACCAAACCCGTCATGGTCACGGCGCCGGTGGTGGTGCTTCTCTACGACCGTGTGTTCCTGGCCAGGTCGTGGCACGCGGTGGTCGAACAACGATGGAGATTGCACGCCGGCTTGGCCGCCACGTGGTTGACACTCCCGTTGCTGCTGGCGAATGGATCCTCGGAGTGGAAACACAGCGCGGGATTTGGTTTCGGAGGCATGTCGTCGCTCCAGTACGCGCTGACGCAGCCGGGAGTGATTTTGCACTATCTGCGCCTGGCCTTCTGGCCCCGTCCGTTGTGCTTTGACTACGGCTGGCAGTACGGCTGGCCGGCAGCGCAGAGTATTGGGGACGCCTTGCCGGCACTGATCGTCCTGGGCGGTTTGCTGGTGGCAACAGCTTGGGCGTGGCGGCACAAGCCGGCGCTGGGATTTCTCGGGGTGTGCTTCTTCGTACTCCTGGCGCCGACCTCCAGTTTCGTGCCGGTGGCGGATCTGGTCGTTGAACACCGCATGTACTTGCCGCTTGCGGCAGTGGTCGTCGTGGTGATTGTCGGCGTGTTTGCGCTTGAGAGGAATCTTGTCCGAGCGGGGCGGAACACGCGAAGAATGCTCGAATGGGTGGCAGGCGGAACAATCGTGCTGTTGCTGACAGCTCTGACAATCCAGCGCAACCGCGATTACCGTTCGGATCTGGCCATCTGGCAGGACACGGTTGCCAAGTGTCCTGACAATCCTCGGGCACACCACAATTTGGGGATGGAATTGGGGAGAGCGGGCCGAAATCGAGAAGAAGTTGAGCAGTACATACAGGCGTTGTGGCTCAAACCCGATTACGCCGATGCGCACTACCATCTGGGGGCCGCCGCGTGGGAGGCCGGCGACCGCCTTGTGGCAATCGAACACTGGCAACAAACCCTTCGGATCAAGCCGGACTATGTCGAGGCGCAATGCAGTTTGGCGCTCGCCCTGGAACAAACCGGCAAGGTCCGGGAGGCGATCGGACACTACGAACAGGCGTTGCGCATCAAGCCCGACTACGCCGAGGCCTTGAACAACCTGGCGTGGCTCCTGGCGACGCTGGCGCCGGCGGAGGGTGGCGACCAGGCTCGGGCGGTGACCTTGGCGCAGCGGGCCTGCGACCTTACTGGCAAGCGCGTGGCTCCGTATCTCGACACATTGGCCGCCGCCTACGCGAGCGCCGGGCGATTCAGCGACGCCATCGCCACCAGCCAGGAAGCCATCGAACTCGCCCGTTCGGACGGCCAGCCCCAGACGGTCAGGGAGATCGAAGCCCATCTGGCGTTGTATCGGGCCAAGCACCCTTACCATCGGTCGGCCGGCGCGACGCGCCCGCGCAGCCCGTGACGGGGAGCGCTGGCCCAGAAACCTGGTTCGCAAATCGTTGAACGTACGGAGCGACGTGAGAGTTCGGCTTGGCCCGGCAAGCGCGGGGCGTCTCTGGCCACGTGAGTCCATGATACTGTTGCCGGGTTCTGCGCGGCGGAATACACTCGCAGCCACGCACGATGGATTCGGAGCCGATAGGCCCGGTGGAAAAGTTCCGGTGGACGCAGCCCACAATTTTGGCTGCGGCTTGCGCGCTCGTCATCGGGATTTATGCGGTCACGGCTCACTCGGGCTATTTGGTATCGTCGAGTCTGAATCCGGCCGATGCGTACTACAATTTGCTCGTGCAAGGCTTTCGCGCGGGCCAGCTCAGTCTGAAAAAAGAAGTTCCGCCCGGGCTGACGCAGCTTGCCGATCCCTACGACCCGGCGGCGAATGCGCGGTATCACGTGCTGGATCTGAGTTACTACAAGGGACGGTTCTATCTCTACTTTGGGGTTACGCCCGCCGTGGTGCTCTTCTGGCCCTATGTGGTGTTGACCGGCAACTATCTGCTTCAACAGGACGCCGTGTTGGTTTTTTGCACAATAGGATTTCTGGTCAGCGTCGGCCTGTTGTGCGCGGTCTGGCGGCGGTACTTTGCCGGGATCGGTGTTGCGGTGGCGGCTGCCGGCGCGCTCGCGCTCGGTCTGGCAACCTTTACGCCGTATCTGATGGCGCGATGCGACGTTTACGAGGTGTCGATCAGTTGTGGGTATGCCTTCACGATGTTGGCGTTGGCGGCGGTGTGGAAGGCGTTGCACGACCCGCAACGACGGGGCGGGTGGTTGGCCGCGGCAAGTGTGGCGTACGGTTTGGCGGTGGGGGCGCGGCCTTCCTTGTTGTTCGGCGCTGTCATCTTGCTGGTGCCGACGGCCCAAGCGTGGCGTGAACGCCGAAAGATTTCGGGTCCGCTGATCGCGGCGACTGGGCCGCTGCTGCTCATCGGGTTGGGGCTGATGTTCTACAATGCGCGGCGGTTCGAGAATCCGTTCGAATTCGGCTGGCATTACCAGTTGGCGGGGGGCCGACAGGAGGCGGCCCGCCCGTTCGACGTGCGTTATCTCTGGTTCAATTTCCGGATGCTTTTTTTCGAGCCGGTGCGTTGGAGCGGTCGGTTTCCCTTTGTGCATGAGACCGCCGCACCGCTCTTCCCCGCGGGTCATGGAGGAGGTCAGAAGCCGTTTGCCGTCCTGACCGCCATTCCGTGGGTGTGGCTGTCGGTGGCGGTGCCACTGGCTTGGCGGGGCCGATCCGCCGAGGCGCGCTTCACTCTGCGCTGGTTTCTGGCGGCGGTGGCGCTGCTATTCGGCATTTGTGCGCTGACGATTTGTCTTCATCGTGGCGCAAACGTCCGTTATGAGGTGGAGTTCCTGCCTGCGTTGGTGCTGCTGGCGGCAATAGGCGTCTTGGGCTTGGAACGCGCCCTGGCGCCGGCCGCGAAGTCTGGGCTGACACGTCGAGCAGCTTGGCGGAGGGCGACGCGTTGGGGCTGGGGGCTGCTGCTGGGATTCTCGGTCGCGTTCAATTTGTTGGTGTGCCTCGACCCGAGTGCCCAGGCGCACAACGAACTCGGATTCATCTTGGCGAACCATGGGCGGGCGACGGAAGCGATCGCGCACTTCCAGCGGGCGTTGAGCCTCAAGCCCGATTACGCTGAGGCACACAACAATCTGGGGGTCGTGTTGAAGAGCCAGGGCAACCTGCCAGAAGCGATCGCGCACTTCGAGGAGGCGGTGCGAATCAAACCGGATCTGGCGGAAGCGCACAACAACTTGGGAATCGCCCTTGGACAAGCAGGACGGACCCAGGAGTCGATCGAATGTTACGAACAAACGCTGCAGCTCTGGCCCGATTACGCTCAAGTCCACAGTAATCTGGGAGTCGCTCTGGCAGGATTGGGCCGGTTCTCGGAGGCAATCCAGCATTGCGAGCAGGCGGTGCGCATCGATCCCGATTCCGCGCCGGCGCATTACAATTTGGGGGATACCTTGGAGCGGGCGGGCCGGGTGCCGGAGGCGATGACGCAATACGAGCAGGCGCTGCGTCTCAAGCCCGATTTCGTCGAGGCACAGAGGAGGCTGGCCCAACTGCAGGCTGCCCGGTAGCCGTTCAGAGAGCTGCCGGAACGTGGGAACTCAGAGCGAAGATGATCGACACCAACCCAAGCGACGGGGAGACGAAGGCCGCCGGCGGAACGTTCCGGCGGGTGCAATCCGGAATCTTGGTCGCAACCTGTGCGCTGGTCATCGGGGTGTACGCGTACACGGCTTACCCGAGTTTTCTGATGTCGCCGAGTTTGAATCCTGCTGACGCGTACTACAATCTCTTGGTGGAGGGCTTTCGCGCGGGCCAGCTTGGCTTGAAAAAAGAGGTCCCGCCTGGGCTTGCCCGACTCGCCAACCCTTACGATCCTTCGGCCCATGCTCCCTATGGGGTGCTGGATCTGAGTTATTACCAGGGCAGGTTCTATCTGTATTTCGGGGTGACGCCCGTTCTGCTGCTGTTCTGGCCTTACGTCGCGCTGACCGGCCATTATCTGCCTCAAAAAGATGCCGCGGTGATTTTTTGCGTGATCGGTTTCCTGGCGAGCGCGGGCCTGTTGTGGGCGCTGTGGAGGCGCTACTTTGCCGAGGTGAGCGTCGGGGTGGTAGCGGCCGGCACGCTCGCGCTGGGCCTGGCCACGTTCGCGCCGTTCCTATTGGCGCGGTGTGACGTTCACGAGGTGTCGATCAGTTGTGGGTATGCGATGACGATGCTGGCCTTGGCGGCGGTTTGGAAGGCGTTGCACGCGACGGGACGGCGCGGCTGGTGGCTGGCGGCAGCAAGTCTGTCTTACGGGCTGGCGGTGGGGGCACGGCCGCCATTGCTGTTGGGTGCAGTGATTCTGTCGGTGCCGGTGGTGCAAGCGTGGCGGGAGCGGCGGAAGATTTGGGTTCCGCTCATGGCGGCCATTGGTCCGATCACGCTCATCGGGCTGGGGCTGATGCTTTACAATGCATTGCGCTTCGACAACCCGTTCGAATTCGGCTGGCACTATCAATTGTCCGGAGGCCGTCAGGACACGGTACGGCCATTCGGCTTGCATTATCTCTGGTTCAATTTCCGGGTTCTGTTTCTGGAGCCGGCGCGCTGGAAGAGCCGGTTCCCGTTCGTGGGCGACATCCGGATGCCACCCTATCCGGCAGGCTATGGAGGGGCGGAGCATCCCTTTGGGGTATTGACGAATGTGCCGCTGGTGTGGCTGGCGCTGGCCGTACCTTTGGCCTGGCGGAGTTGGTCGGCGCAAGCGCGGCCCACCCTGTCCAGATTCTCGGTGGCAGTGGCGCTGCTGTTCGGGATTTGCGCCTTGACTCTTTGTCTCCACCGCGGCGCGAACACTCGCTACGAGGTCGAATTTCTGCCGGCGCTGGTTTTGTTGGCGATGCTCGGGATCTTGAGTTTGGAGCGTGCATTGGCTCCAACCTCGGAGTCGGGGCTGGCGCGTCAGACGGTGTGGCGGCAGGCGGTACGCTGGGGTTGGGGCTTGCTGCTGGGCTTCTCGGTGGCGTTCAACCTCCTGGCCAGCGTCGAGCGTTATGCCGAGGCGCGCTACGACTTGGGGAACCTTCTCTATCAACAGAGCAAAGATACGGAAGCCATCGCGGAGTACGAGCACGCGTTGCGGCTCAATCCCGACTATGCCGAGGCGCACAACAATCTGGGAGTCATGTTCGAGAACCAGGGCAAGACGACGGACGCAATCGCGCAGTACGAAGAGGCGTTGCGGATTCAACCCGAGTTCGCCGACGCGTACAACAATCTGGGAGTCGTCTTGGGACGGGCTGGTCGGAGGCAAGGGGAGATCGCCTGTTACGAGCGGGCGTTGCAGATCCGGCCGGACTACGCCGATGCACACTACAACCTGGCGCGAGCCATGATGCAAGCCGGCGAACTGGCCGCGGCGATCCAGCATTACGAGGAGGCGCTGCGCCTCCGGCCGGACCGCCTTGAGGCCCACAACAATCTGGGGAACGCTTTGCTGCAACAGGGCCGGGTCGCCGAAGCGATCGCGCAGTACGAGGAGGCGTTGCGGTTGAGGCCCGACTACGCTGAGGCCCACAACAATTTGGGGAACGCCCTGCTCCAACAGAACCGGGTTGCAGAAGCGATTGCGGAGTACGAATGGACGCTGCGTCACCTGCCTGATTCCGCCGGGGTACATTGCAATCTTGGGGTGGCACTGCAGCGGGCGGGCCGGATGGCGGAGGCACGGACGCAGTACGAGCAGGCGCTGCGTCTCAACCCCGATTTCGGCGAGGCCCGGAAGCGACTGGCCGAACTGCGAGCCACCCAGTAAACGGATTGCCTGAGTGGGAAAACGGACGGGCAGGAATTGGTCCGCCCGGGGAAGATTTACACGAATGCCTGCTTTGTGGCATGCTGTGTCGCCGATGGGCGGCAAATCGTCATCCGCAGCTGTGCGCAGTGTGCGCGGGGCCGAGCCAAGGGGTTCAACCGGTCGCGTGTTCCCTGTTCGTCTGCCACCCCGCCTGCAAGCCTTTCTCAAGCGGTGGTGGTTGGACGCGGTGCTCGTCGCGGCCCTGACGGCGTTCGCGGCGTGGCGGTTCTGGTATCCCCCGCAAGCGGCGGTCAACAAGCTCCAGGAATCTCCGAAGTACACCGTGTGCGCCTGGTATTTGTACAAGACCGGACGGTACGAGTGGTTCATCAATCATCAGGCGTACCCGGCGAT
>Ga0335081_10000449_pt1 | contig 72648 bp, 62 predicted proteins | sample Lox_Sample_35_FD_206713 | JGI IMG/M metagenome (GOLD analysis project Ga0335081, IMG submission 206713) | Soil microbial communities from Loxahatchee National Wildlife Refuge, Florida, United States - Lox_Sample_3.5 | ecosystem: Environmental > Terrestrial > Soil > Wetlands | place: USA...
TTCGTGGGGACTCTCAGCTTCAATACCGGTGAGGACGAACTGCGGCAGGCATTTGAATCGTACGGACAAGTGGACCGTGTCAGCATCATGACCGACCGCGACACCGGCCGCTCCCGTGGCTTCGGCTTCGTCGAGATGACCAGCAACGAAGATGGGGAGAAGGCGATTTCCGGACTCAATGGCTCGCAGCTCGGTGGACGCACGATCAACGTTAACGAGGCGCGTCCTAAAAGCGATCGTCCGGGTGGAGGCGGAGGGGGCGGAGGCGGTCGTGGCCGCGGCGGCCGTGGCGACGGCGGCGGCGGCCGGCGTGAACGCTGGTAGAAATCAGTGGCGAGTGGTTCCTTGTGAGCGGCTAGAAGGCGCTGCGACGGGCGGTGATCCTGTTTGCCGCCCATTTCAACCGCATGTAGACTGAAGATATCCCACGTGCGCCCGTAGCTCAGCTGGATAGAGCGGTTGCCTCCGGAGCAACAGGTCGGGAGTTCGAATCTCTCCGGGCGCACCAGTTTTTGTGTCGCTCCGCTCCAACACCGCTCGGCGGGATGCGCAAAGCAGTGCTCCGTTAGGCCTTGGAACGCGCTGCGCGTCCTGAACCGGCCGCTCCGCTATGGGTTCCTGGCAAGGACGACACCAACTGAATCATCTCTCCGGGCGCGGCAGTTTTTCGGTCGCTTCGCTCCAACACCGCTCGGCGGGATGCGCAAAGCAGTGCTCCGTTAGGCCTTGGAACGCGCTCGCGTCCTGAACCGGCCGCTCCGCTATGGGTTCCTGGCAAGGACGACACCAACTGAATCATCTCTCCGGGCGCGGCAGAACAATCCCAACTTCATTCTTGTTTGAGATCCTTCTCTGCCCTCAGGATTTCGCCAGCAGGCTCCCGCTTCGCTCACGCCTGCTAACCGGCTCAGTTCTCGTTGATCGTGGAACCCTTCAGTGAAAGAGTGGAAGATGCGGCGACCAACATTGTGCCACTGGCTTTATGGCTCGCATTGCCTATGGCCTCCACCTGCACGTTGGCTCCCGCCCACACGCGGACATCGCCCGAAGTTCGAAGCTCAATCTTGCCGCGAGTTTTCAAAGTGATGCCAGTTGCCGTAATTTCAATACTGGAATTTCCGACCTGAAGAATGAGCGACTGGTCGGTAGACTGCAGGGCCTTTTCCAACTGCGCGACCCGCATTTCCAAAGTTCTTGCCTGTAGATTTGCCTGTAGTGCTTGTGCTTGAGGCAGTGCCATGGCTGCTCCTTCTCGTAAATTGTCAGGGGAAAACGAACTGTCGGGGAAAGCGGGGGTTGCGACAGAGTATACACCAACCCCGGGTTGCAAGAATTGAGGTTTCAGCACGTCCGCGTGTTTTATCCTTAAGCCACACGCATGACCTACGACGCGATCCTGGTTGTCTCATTCGGCGGGCCGGAGGGCCACGACGACGTAATTCCCTTCCTCGAAAACGTTCTGCGCGGTCGCAACGTTCCGCGCGAGCGCATGCTCGCGGTCGCCGAACACTACTATCACTTCGATGGCAAGAGTCCGATCAACCAGCAGACCCGCGAGTTGATCGCCGCGCTGAGGATTGAACTCGATCAGCATGGGCCGAACCTGCCGGTGTACTGGGGAAATCGGAATTGGCATCCCATGCTCGCCGACACGCTGCGGCAGATGAAGAACAACGGAATTGGCCGCGCGCTCGCGTTTGTCACCTCCGCCTACAGTTCTTATTCCGGATGCCGCCAGTATCGCGAAGACATGGCACGCGCACAGGCGGAGATCGGAGCCGGCGCGCCCGAGATCGAAAAGATTCGCGCGTTCTTCAATCACCCTGGATTCGTCGAAGCAACGGAAGACCGGCTGCGCGATGCGTTGGAGGAAATTCCTGCGGCAGCCCGTGGCAACGTGCAGATTGTTTACGTCGCACACAGCATTCCCATCTCGATGGCGAACACGTGCGATTACGTTCAGCAACTCGATCAAGTGCGAAAGCTGGTCTCAGGGCGTTTGCGCGTGAGCAACGATGCGCTTGTGTATCAAAGTCGAAGCGGCGCTCCTGGTCAGCCCTGGCTGGAGCCCGACATTCTCGACTACCTGCGGGAAGTGAAGGTGAAGAATCTGGCGAGCGCGGTTGTAATCGCGCCGATCAGCTTCATCTCCGATCACATGGAAGTCCTGTACGACCTCGACATCGAAGCGCGGCAGCTTTGTGAATCGCTGCAACTGCCAATGTCGCGGGCGAAGACGGTCGGAGTGCATCCCAAATTCATCAGCATGATTCGGGAACTCATTCTGGAACGCATGAATCCGAATGCTGAACGACGAGCTCTCGGAACTCTGGGCCCGCGGCAGGATGCCTGCGCGGAGGACTGTTGCCCGGCGCCGCAGAGGCCTGTGCGGCCGCAGGTCGTGCGCAAGTAAGAAACTCTTTTATCACTCAGCACGGGGGATCACGGAACAACAGTTCTGTGTTTCCCTGTGCCCTCTGTGGTTAAAAGACCTCAGCGTTCGGCAGGCTGCGGTTGATGCTCGTAGTCCGTGGCCTTGGGAGCGCGTTCGAGCAGGCGCATCGTATTCAGGATGGATGTGATCACCGGCTCGTTTCCTACCGCGGTGTTGAGCATCACGTGATAGAGCGAGCGGGTGGGCCAGTCAGCGTCGAAATAATGCTTCACGTAGGCGATACGCTCGCGGTCGACGGTATTGACCAGATCCTCGGCTTCTTCTTCAGATTTGCCATCCGCAACGATACGCCGGATTTTCTCCGCCCGCGGCGCATATAAGAAGACGTGAAAGGCTTCGGGATCTTCGCGCAACAAATACGGCGCACCGCGCCCCACGATGACGGCGTTCCCTTCCCTGGCGATCCTGTTCGCGATGTCCTGCATTAGGGACATCATGCGGTCGGTATCGAAAATCTGTGGACCAAGTTGGGAGCTGCGCTCATAGCTTCCCCGCCAGAATGCTTTCGAGAGGCGATGCAGGCGGCTATCCATGCGTTCCGAGCAGCGCATCACGGCAGAGGGATCGACCTGGGCGATGCGCGCGATTTCCTGGGTAAGAAGCTGGTCCCACAATTTCCAGCCCAGGCGTTTGGCCAGTTCCGCGGCAATCTCGGCGGCGCCGCAACCGTATTCGCGTTCGATGGTGAGGACGCGGAACATGACCTTTTTTAGTGTACTGCCATTCCTCCGCCGGGCTTCGACTTTTTGATCAGAAACACCGCCGGAATCATCAACATGATGGCCACACCCAGAAACCAGAAGCAATCGATGTAAGACAGCATGACGGCCTGCCTCTGCACTGTACCCTGGATTAGCGCGTAGGCGCGCTGGGTGGCGTCCGGCATACTGAGCCCATGCCCCTGCATGGCATGAGTCGCCCCCGCGAGCATTTTCTGCAGCGCGGGATTCCCAGCGTTCAGGTTCTGCGATAAAACCGTCAGATGCTTTTGCCCCTGACGGTCGAGCATGGTTGTGACCACGGAAATTCCGACGCTGCCCCCCATATTGCGGGCCAGGTTCATCAAGCCGGAAGCGGCGTTGTTCTTGTCCCGGGGAAGAAACGCGTAAGCTGCAGTGTTGATCGGCACAAAGAGAAACGCCATGCCAACTGCTTGAACAATTCGAGCCGTCGCTACCGTCCTGAAGTCGATATCAAGGTTAAAGTTCGTCATATGAAATAGCGAGAACGACAGCACAACCAACCCAAACAGCAGCAACCAGCGAGGCGTGTAACGCGACAGCAGGAATCCCACCAACGGAAGCAGGACGATGATCGTGAAGCCGCCGGGCATCAAAGCCAACCCCGCCTGCTGAGCTGTGTATCCCAGCAAGGTCTGCGAGAACAGCGGCAGCAACAGCGTGCTACCCAGCAAGGCGAAACCGAGCATGAACATCAGCAGGTTCGATATGCCGAAGGTGCGGTCGCGGAAAAGGTGAAGATCGATGATCGGATCTTTCTGTTTCCATTCCCAGAAGATTACGAACAGCAGAGCTGCAACGCTGATCAGCGTCAAGATGAGGATGAAGTGAGACTCGAACCAATCGTCACGCTGGCCTTTATCGAGCACGACCTGCATGGTCCCGAGGCCAAGCGCTACGAATCCGAGGCCAATGTAGTCGATATGCGTTTCGCTCAGCTTGCGGCGCCGTAAGTATGGCGGATCCTCGATCAGCCGCGAGGTGAGCAAGATGGAAATAATGCCGACGGGAATATTGATGAAAAATATCCATCGCCAGGTGAAGTTGTCGGTGATCCATCCGCCAAGAGTTGGACCGATTGCCGGCGCGGTGACCACAGCCATGCCGTAGACTGCAAATGCCATGCCACGCTTTGCCGGCGGAAAGGTATCCGCGAGAATGGCCTGCTCGCTTGGTTGCAATCCGCCACCACCGGCGCCCTGCAACACGCGGCAAACGATCAAGACTGCCAGGTTCGGCGCCAGTCCGCACATGAAGGAACTGATGGTAAACAGCGCCACGCAGCCCATGTAGAAATTCTTGCGGCCTACGATGGACGACAGCCATCCACTGAGCGGCAGGACGATCGCATTGGAAACTAGGTAAGAAGTCAGAACCCACGTGCTTTCGTCCTGACCGGCGGAAAGGCCTCCGGCAATGTGTGGCAGCGCGACGTTGGCGATGGAAGTGTCGAGTACTTCCATGAACGTGGCAAGGGTTACAGCGAGCGCAATGATCCACGGATTAACCGCCGGGCGCCAGGCATCCGCCTGGTCGACGGTTGCGGTGGACGCGCTCATTCGCGAATCCACACCTTGGGCGTGACAGACTCTCCGGGACGCAGTTGATGATCGCCGTTCGAGCCAGAATCGAACACGATCTTTACCGGGACGCGCTGTACCACCTTCACGTAGTTTCCCGTAGCATTCTCAGGAGGCAGCAGGCTAAATCGCGCTCCGCTAGCGCCAGCAATGCTGTCGACCTTGCCGTTGTACTTGCGTCCGTTGGCATCGACTTCGATCGTGACCGACTGGCCCGGCCGCATATTGCGCAACTGGGTCTCTTTGAAATTCGCGGTGACCCAGACGTCATCCAGATTGATAACTTTCATCAATTCCTGCCCGGGGACGACATTCTGTCCGACTTCGACGGTGCGATTGCTGACGATGCCGGCTACCGGTGCAATCACCTTGGTGTACTGCAGGTTCAATTCAGCCTGATCAAGATCTGCTTTTTTGCGTTGCGCCTCGGCCAGAGCAGACTCCGCTTTGGCTCGCGTGACCTGCATCTGCCTGGGTGCGGTCTGGGCATTGGCGAAGTTGGCCTGCGCCTGCACCAGGCGTCCTTGCGCCTGGGTCACCGATTGCTGGGCTGCGTCGGAACTGGCGCGAGCGGCCGCCACAGATGCCGCGCTGGCTTTGGCCGCCGCTACGGCCTGATCGTATTGCTGCTGCGAAATCTCCTGCTTGTTGACGAGCTGCTTATAGCGGTCGAGGTCGTTTTGTGCCTTTACATTGTTGGCTTCCGCCTCTTCGAGTTGCGCTTTCGCCGCCTGGTACTGCTGCTGCGCGGCCTGGATGCCGGCGCGAGCGCTTTCGACGTCGGCTTCGGTGGCAGACACCTGACTGGTGGTGTTCACGGACGTAATCGGAACCGTCACCCCCGCCGCGCGAGCAGCCGCTTCCGCGTCGGCAAAATCGGCCTTGGCGCGTTCCAACGCAACCTGATAATCGGCTCGATCGATCTCCACCAGCACGGTTCCTGCCTGCACGTATTGGTTGTCCTGAACATTGAGGCTGATAACGTGGCCGGAAATGCGGGCGCTGATCGAATTGATGTGCCCATCAACCTGCGCATCGTCGGTCGATTCGTAGCTCGTCAAATAGCGGTAAACAAAGATGCCCACGATCAGCAGGATGAGGATTCCAATTCCCAAACCGATGCGGAACGCCGGACTCTGGCGGCGCGATGGCCGGGTGTGAAAGTCCCGTTCGGTGGCCGGCAGCGGTCTGTTCTCGGGGTTAGCGACGGCGTTATTGGTTGAAACAGAGGGGGGACTCTGTGTTGTCGTCTGATCCATGACTTTATTGATTGCCTTTCAGATATCGCTTGACGCCCTGCTCAGCATCGCCGATGGCGTAGGCCAACTCGACTTTTGCGAGGTTGTGGGCGTAAAGACTTTGAATATAACTCTCATGTGCGCTGGCCACCGCTTCCTGCGCCTGCACGACTTCCAGATTGTCGGCGACACCGGCGGTGAAGCGGTCTTGCGATTGCGCCAGCGCTTGTTCGGCCAAGTCGACCGAGCTGCGCGCTACTTCCACCTGCTCGGCGGCGGCGGTCAGATCGAGGAACGCGGTGCGGACGTCATAATCGATTTTTCCCCGCAAATCGCTGAGCCGGGAACGCGCTTCGCGCAATTGCGCATCGGCTTCGAGAACGTCTGAGTGAACCCGGTTGCCGGCAAAAATCGGAATATTCACTCCTCCGATCACCTGCCAGGTGCCATTCGAGTGTGCCGGCGTCACTCCGATATCGCCGTAATTGGCATTCACATCGATGGACGGGTACCGCCCGGCCTCCGCAGCTTTCTTCGACAGCTCGGCGCTGGTCATCGTCGCCAGCGCGGCCCGATAATCCGAACGTCCCGAATAAGCGCGCTGCAAGTAGGTGTCGAGCGGAAGCGGGGTCAACGCCTGATACGGAGCTTTCTCGGTCAGCACGAACTGCTGGCCCGGCGGCAGACCGATAATCCGCGCGACGCTCAGGTTCGCTTTCGCCAGATTGTTGCGAGCGACGATCAGCTGCTGTTGCCGCGTCTGCAGTTCAACCTGGGAGCGAAGCGCATCGATGGCGGGAGTGAGCCCAGCCTTCTGCTGATCGGATGCCTTGTCGTAAAGTGCCTGTGCGCTCTTGACCTGCGCCTCGGCTGTTTCCACCCGGGCCGCCGCGGCAATCGCTTCCAGATATCCGTTGCCGATGGCGAGCACCACGGTTTCGCGAGCGTCCTGGAGGCTGAACTGGGATGCGCGCAGGCTCGCAGAGGCGGCGCGTTCGTTTTCCAGCGATTTGAAGTTGAAGACTGACTGCGAGGCGTTGGCGCGCAGATCGAAATAGTTGAATGGCCCAATCACGCGGGGGACGGGCAAGTGGAACACACTCGCTTTGAAGCCGAGCGCGGTCAGGCTTTCTGTCTGGACGGCCTCCTGGCCTCGGACCGATAGGTTTGGGAGCAGCTCTGCCAGCTCCTTCCAGCGTTGGCCGCGAGCGAACTCTGCCTGATCGGCGGAGAGCAACAGACCGAGATTGTGGCGCAATCCGCGATCAATCGCCTCCTTGAAATCGATCTGCAGAACTTCGCTTGTAGGGGTGTCTTCCGGTGCGCTGCCCAAATACGGACTCTGCGAGCCCGGTAGGCTGAGGCTGGGGGCTCCGCCGGCTGACTGGCAGAACAGATTTTCAGCCGAACCGGTAAACAGAATGAGAACGGAGAAGAATAAGGTAACGCAGACTTTCAACGAGCAGTGCATTATGAAGGGTGCAGTCTCCAGCGGCCGAAACCATCGGAGCCGAATTCCTTTCCGCCTATAGCATAACTCCCAACCTTCGATTCATTTACGGACATTTGCGATGCATCGATTCTCGGCTCACGGCAGGGTGGGCAGAAACAGGCTGAAATCGTTCTATGCGTCGCAAAATCCTCCTGCGCCAGGGTATCCGCGAGCAGTGACTTAGGTCATCTTGAACCCAGGTACCTGCCGGTCCAAGCTATAAACGTCCTAAAATTCTGCAGAAAGACGTGTGCATGGCATGAGTGCGGCAACCGGAACTGACTGGACCCGAATACTCTCTGATCCCGATCTTGTCCGCCAAGTAGGAAAACTGCTGCAGGCGTATCGCGAAGCGGCTCCTGAAAAGCGCGAGGAAGCGCTGCTGGCCGCGATGCGCGAGATCAAGGCAGGGGTAAAGGCGGAGAAGCCCGCCACGGCGGTCGACCAGGAAAGCGACACGCCTCCGGCGCCAACTCCGGTAGCGACCCCGATCGCCGCCGTACCTCCGTTTGAACCCGACTTTTTTGCTCCCAACTGGAGCAGCGACCGCCGCCGTCATCCCCGCATCAAGTGCTTCGTTGCCGTTGAACTTCGCGTGGATGATGCGACCACCCCGATCTGGGGAAATCTCTCCAACACTGGCGCCGGAGGATGCCTGGTGGAGACCGCCAGTCCTGTGAAGCCCGGCGCAAAAGTTGAAATCGGTCTCTGGGTTCCCAACGGAAAAATCTGGGTCAAAGGCTTCGCATTGAACGGCATTGTAACCCGTAGCGGCCCGGCCAATGGCGTTCGCGTGCGTTTCGATGGCTTGAGCGCCGGCGAGCGGGACAGCCTGCGGCAGTTCCTCAAGTTTGTGCAGGAGACGACCCGGACCTCGCAGCATGAGAACGGCTACATCCAAATGCTGAAATAGGTGCTTTCCCTCATTCCTGCTCCTTTTTCACCCCAGCGCAATCCGCTTTCCGGCGGAAATTGATACACTTTTGCGAGTTGAAACCTTCCTTTTTTCGTAGACTCTAATCAAGTATGCCGGCGTCGAGCCTGACGCGGGCGAGAGGAGTGGGACTCGCATGGCAGTCAGTGAACAGGTACTTGCCACCGGCCAGCAGCTGGAAACGTTGAGCATCAATACGATTCGGACCCTGGCGATCGATGCGGTGCAGCAGGCTAACTCCGGGCATCCCGGCGCTCCGATGGGACTGGCTCCGGTCGCTTATTGTCTGTGGCAGAAATTTCTACGCTACGACCCCGTAAATCCTCTGTGGCCGAACCGCGATCGTTTCGTCCTCTCAGCCGGCCACGCTTCCATGCTGCTGTACGCGATTCTGCATTTGGCAGGCGTGCGCAAGGCAGAAGACGACAAGATCACGAACGAGCTCTCGGTTTCCCTGGATGAAATCAAACGCTTCCGCCAACTCGACAGCCGTACTCCGGGACATCCGGAATCGCACATTACGACAGGGGTAGAAACGACGACTGGTCCGCTCGGTCAGGGCTGCGGCAACAGTGTCGGGATGGCGATGGCGAGCAAGTGGCTGGCGGCACACTTCAATCGTCCTGGCTTTGAGATGTTCGATTTCAACGTCTGGACTATCTGCGGCGACGGCGATTTGATGGAAGGTGTCGCCAGCGAGGCCGCGTCGCTCGCCGGGCATCTGCAACTTTCCAATCTCTGCTGGATGTACGATCACAACCAGGTGACGCTGGACGGCCCCGCAAACTGGTCGTTCACTGAAGATGTAGCCACACGCTTCGTCGGCTACGGATGGAATGTCACTCGGGTTGCCGACGCGAATGACTTGCTCATGCTGGGCCGGGCTTACGAAACCTTCTTGAAGACGAAAGAGCGGCCGACGCTGATCATCGTCGACAGCCACATCGGCTACGGATCGCCGCACAAACAGGATTCCTACGAAGCGCACGGCGAACCACTCGGCGCGGATGAAGTGAAGCTGGTGAAAAAATTCTATGGCTGGCCGGAAGACGCGAAATTCTATGTGCCGGATGGGGTCTATGACGACTTCAAGCAGGGGGTAGGAAGGCGTGGAGCAGAGCTGCACGCCGCGTGGGAGAAGAAGTTCTCGGAATATGCGAAGCAGTTCCCCGATCTTGCGGCTGAGCTCAAGACAATTCAGGGCCGCCGGCTTCCTGAAGGCTGGGACAAGAATTTGCCGACTTTCCCCGCTGACGCAAAAGGAATCGCCACGCGCGAGAGTGCCGGGAAAGTTTTGAATGCGCTCGCCCAGAACATTCCTTGGCTGATCGGCGGTTCGGCCGATCTGGCGAAGTCGAACAAAGTTGACATGAAGGGACTGGGCGACTTTCAAGCCAACAATTACAGTGGCCGCAATCTGCACTTTGGCGTGCGCGAGCACGGAATGGCTGCCGCCGCTACCGGAATTGCAATGTCGCGGCTGAAAGTTTTCAACGCGACGTTCTTCAACTTCACCGATTACATGAAGCCGTCGATGCGTCTCGCGGCGCTGATGGAAGTGCCGGTGATTTACGTGATGACACACGACTCGATCGGCCTGGGCGAAGACGGGCCGACCCATCAGCCGATCGAGCAACTCGCGGGACTGCGAGCCATGCCGAATATGCTGGTCCTGCGCCCGGGCGATGCCAATGAAGCCACGGAAGCATGGAAGATCGCGGTGCAGCAGAAGAGCCGCCCGGCAACGCTCGTGTTGTCTCGGCAGGCAATCCCCACGCTCGATCGCACGAAGTACGCTGCCGCCTCTGGCGTAGCGAAAGGGGCTTACATTCTAGCCGATGCTCCGGGCGGCAAGCCGGACGTCATTCTGATGGGCACGGGCAGCGAGCTGTCGCTGTGCGTAGAGGCATGCGAGAGACTCAAGGCGGAAGGTATCAAAGCACGGGTCGTGAGCCTGCCGTCCTTTGAGCTCTTCGAAGAACAGGGTCAGGCCTATAAGGAGAGCGTATTCCCGCCGGAAGTCACTGCGCGCGTTTCTGTTGAAATGGCCGCAACGTTCGGCTGGGGCCGCTACGTTGGGCCAAAAGGGCGGAGTTTGGGGATGCATCGCTTCGGCGCATCCGCCCCGATCAAAGATCTGCTGAAGTATTTCGGCTTCACCGTGGATAAGGTGGTTGCGGAGGCGCACGCCACAATTGAAGCCAGCAAAACGAATTAGGGAAACGGGATGCAGTCCGGGAATTCGCTGCACCCCTCCCTGCTCTAGGTCATCCAACATTCAGGAGTGAATCATGCATCCTACCGGGGTTCTGGAAAAATCTGCAGTTACGAAAAATCCATTAAAGCAACTGCTCGACTACGGCCAGTCGATGTGGCTCGACTACATCCGGCGGGACCTGTTCACCACGGGCAAGCTAAAACAAATGATCGCGGACGACGGCTTGCGCGGCATGACGTCGAATCCGACGATCTTCGAAAAGGCGATTGCCGACAGCTCTTTGTATGACGATATGTTGCGTCAACTCGCCTCTCGCAAGGACCTGGACGCAACTGGCAAGTTCGAGCAGATCGCCATCCGCGACATTCAGGACGCGGCCGACACCCTGCGTCCGGTGTATCAGGAATCCAACTTCCGCGACGGCTACGTCAGCCTGGAAGTCTCGCCTTACCTCGCGCGCAAGACGAAAGAGACCATCGATGAAGCGCGGCGCCTGTGGAAGACCGTGAATCGCGAGAATGTGATGATCAAAGTTCCGGGCACGGCGGAAGGCCTGCCGGCGATCCGGCAGTTGATCGCCGAAGGTCTCAACATCAATATCACCCTGCTGTTTGCGCAGGAAGTGTACGAGAAAGTGGCCGAAGCCTATATCGCCGGGCTTGAAGAAGTCGCCGCGCGCGGCGGCAATCTGAAGAAAATGGCGAGCGTGGCCAGCTTCTTCATCAGCCGCATCGACACGCTGGTCGATTCATTGCTCGATCAGAAGCTGAAGGGCACATCCGGCACCCAGCAGCAGGCTTTGTTCAAGAATCTGCATGGCAAAGTTGCCATCGCGAATGGGAAGCTGACGTATCAGCGCTACCAGAGAATCTTCAGCGGACCGCGCTGGCAGGCGCTCGCCGCCAAGGGAGCACAGACACAGCGTGTGCTATGGGCGAGCACGAGCACGAAAAATCCGAATTACCGGGACGTAATCTACGTGGAAGAGCTCATCGGGCCCGACACCGTCAACACGATGCCGCCGGCGACGATCGATGCTTTCCGCGATCATGGCAAGTTGCGCAACAGTCTGACCGAGGACGTTTCAGGTGCGCAGAAAGTCATGGACGATCTGTCGCGGGCGGGCATTTCCATCAAGGAAGTCACCGACAAGCTGACCGACGACGGCGTGAAGCTATTCGCTGATGCTTTCGATAAGCTGTTGGCGGCAGTGGAGAAAAGCACGCAGCAAAAAGGATAGTTCCCTGACCGAGTTGAAGACAGCAACCGCACTCAAGACTTCCCTACCCGACGCGTTGGCCCGCGGCTGCGAAGGCGGCTGTGGCTGATTGGCAGTCCGTCGGAAAAGTGAAGCGGCTGTGGGACATCCCAGGATAAGAAGATTTCGCACGGGAGCAAGACATGCAATTAGGAATGGTGGGACTGGGCCGCATGGGCGCCAACATGACGCGGCGCCTGATGCGCGGCGGACATTCGCTGGTCGTCTCTGATCTCAGCCCAGAGGCCGTGAAGCAACTGGGTACCGAGGGCGCGACCGGATCGTCTTCTCTGGAAGATCTCATTTCGAAGCTGAAACCGCCGCGAGCCGTGTGGATCATGGTTCCCGCCGGAGGTCCGACCGAAGCCACAGTTCAAAAATTGGCGCAGCATCTTCAGGCCGGCGACGCCATCATCGACGGCGGCAATTCCTATTTCAAAGATGACGTCCGGCGATCCACGGAACTTCAGCCCAAGGGGATCCATTACATCGATGTCGGCACCAGCGGCGGCGTATGGGGCATCGACCGCGGCTATTGCATGATGATCGGCGGCCCGAAAGAAGCAGTGCAGCGGCTCGACCCGATTTTCAAGACGCTTGCACCGGGCCTCGGAGACATTCCTCGCACGCCCGGGCGCGAAAAGCTCGGCGGGACGGCCGAAGACGGTTACATCCATTGCGGGCCCTCCGGGTCGGGCCATTTCGTCAAAATGGTTCATAACGGCATCGAATACGGCATTATGCAGGCCTATGCCGAAGGCTTCGACATCTTCAAGAACGCCACCAGCAAGGAATTACCGGAAGACATTCGTTACGATCTGAACCTGCCTGATATCGCCGAAGTGTGGCGGCGAGGCAGCGTGGTCAGTTCCTGGCTGCTCGATCTGACGGCGATGGCATTAACGGAAAATCCAACGCTCTCTGAATACGAAGGCTACGTGCATGACTCTGGTGAGGGACGCTGGACGATCCAGGCCGCGGTGGATGAAGCGGTGCCGGCCGATGTACTGACCGCCGCGCTTTACGTTCGTTTCCGTTCGCGGCAGCAGCACACCTTCGCCGAGAAGATGCTTTCGGCGATGAGACAAAAATTCGGGGGACACGTGGAAGCCGATCCCGGCAAGAAGAAGAGTGCATAGGATCGCTCACAAGGAGTGCCGATGGCTCAATTAGTCGAACAACCAAACGTGGCATTGCCTGCGCCCAAGATTGGCAAGCAGGGCGATCCGTGTGTCATGGTGATCTTCGGCGCGGCCGGCGACCTCACCGGACGCCTGCTGGTCCCGGCTCTGTACAATCTGGCTCGCGCCGGCCTGCTCTCGCGCGAGTTCGCGATTTTGGGTGTCGCCCGCACGCAACTCTCGGACGACGACTTCCGCAAACGGGTTTACGACGATATCAAGGAATATTGCGGCGATTGCGTCGACAACGAACTGTGGGATTGGTTCTCGAGGCGCTTTTATTATCTGTCGGGTGATTTCAATGACGACGGCCTATATACCCGACTCAAAGAGACGCTGGCGAAATTAGACCAGGACCATTCCACTCATCAGAACTTTTTCTATTACATGGCGGTCGCACCGAATTACTTCGGTCCCATCGTGGAGAAGCTGGCGGCGATCGGCTTGATGGAGCAGAACAACGATCACTGGCGGCGGGTGGTCATTGAAAAGCCGTTCGGACACGATCTGGAATCCGCGAAGCAGCTGAATCAGCAATTGCTCAAACTCGCCGACGAAAAGCAGATTTACCGCATCGATCACTATCTTGGCAAAGAGACGGTGCAGAACATTTTGGCGTTCCGCTTTGCCAACGGCATCTTCGAGCCGGTGTGGAACCGCCGCTATATCGATCACGTGCAGATTTCGGTGGCTGAGACGGTGGGGGTCGAGGGCCGCGGCAGCTATTTCGATCATGCCGGCACGTTGCGCGACATGGTGCCGAATCACATCATGCAGCTCATCAGCCTCACGGCGATGGAGCCACCGATTTCGTTCGATGCCAATGCCGTGCGCGATGAGCAGGCAAAGATTCTGCATGCCATTCAGCCGATGAGCGACGAGGACGTGCTGAGCCGCACCGTGCGCGGGCAATACGGCGAAGGCACCGAAGACGGCAAGCGCGTTCCCGCTTATCGCGCCGAGGAAGATGTCCCACACGAGTCGCGCACCGAAACCTTCGTTGCTATGAAGCTTTCGATCGACAACTGGCGCTGGGCCGATGTGCCATTTTATCTGCGCACGGGCAAACGCATGCCGGTGCGCAACACGCATATCGTGATACAGTTTCGTCGTGCTCCATTTGTGCTGTTTCGCGACACGCCCGTCGATCACCTGATGCCGAACCAGCTTGTGCTCCATATCCAGCCGGAAGAAGGCATATCGCTGCAGTTCGCGGCCAAGGTTCCCGGACCGGTCATGCGACTGGGCACAGTGGACATGAACTTCGAATATCAGGAATACTTTGGCAAGCAGCCCTCGACCGGCTACGAGCGCCTGCTGCACGACTGCATGATCGGCGATCAAACTTTGTTTCAGCGCGCCGATATGGTCGAAGCGGGCTGGTCGGTGGTCAATCCGGTGCTCGATTTGTGGAAGGCGCTGCCCCCGAGGAATTTCCCGAATTATGCGTCGGGAACCTGGGGACCCAAGGACGCGGACGAACTGCTGGAACGCGACGGCCGCCGCTGGAGGAACTTCGAAAAATGATCCTGGCCGGCGATATTGGTGGCACGAATGCCAGGCTGGCTTATTTTCAACCGCAGAATGGACATTTGCAGCTTGTGTCCGAACGCGTGTTTCCCAGCCGCGAGCACCGCGAGTTGGGCGAGATCGTTACCCGTTTTCTGGATGACTCTGGAACTCAGCCGGAAGCGGCCTGCTTCGGAATTGCGGGCCCGGTGCGCAACGGACGGGTTGAAACTTCCAACCTGCCCTGGGTCATCGAGCAATCCCGCCTGGCCAAACAGATTCATCTTCCTTCCACCCTGCTAATCAACGATCTCGAGGCGAGCGCCTGGGGAATCGGCGCTTTGACCGAAGCCGATCTTGTGCCCCTAAATCGAGTCAGTGGGCCGATCCTCGGTAATCAAGCCGTCATTGCGCCGGGAACGGGCCTTGGTCAGGCGGGGCTTTTCTGGGATGGCAAGCGGCACCACGTGTTCGCCTGCGAGGGTGGCCACACCGATTTCGCGCCGCAGGGAGAATTGCAAATCGAACTGCTCCGTTTTCTGGAGACGCGCTTCGGACACGTCAGCTATGAGCGCATCCTGTCCGGCCCCGGCCTCGTGAACGTCTACGAATTTTTGCGCGAGCGGCATGGCGGGAAGGAATCGCCGGAGATGGCGGCGGCCATGCAGAAAGGCGATCCGGCCGCGGCGATCTCGCGGGCTGCCCTCAGTACCACCGACCGGCTGGCAGAAGAAGCGCTGGATGTGTGGGTTTCTGTTTACGGCGCTGAGGCTTCCAATCTCGCCTTGAAAATCATGTCCACCGGCGGATTGTTTCTGGCCGGAGGCATCTCGCCGAAGCTTCTTTCGAAGCTAAAGGAGCCGCGGTTCATGCGGGCTTTCCTCGACAAAGGCCGCTTGCGTCCGCTAGTCGAATCCATGCCGGTGCACGTCGTGACGAACGAGAAAGCGGGTCTGCTGGGAGCTGCTCGATGCGCCGCGGTGCGGGCCCGCGCAGCTTAGATACCACCTGAGTAAGAAACTTTGAGTTCCCCGCCCGAAATTCGCATTCTGACCACGCCGCAGGAATTGTTCGAAGCGGCGGGAGAAGAAGTCGTGCATGATGCGAACGAGGCCGTCGAGCAGCGCGAACGTTTCACGATTGCGCTCTCCGGCGGATCGACTCCGAAAAGTCTTTTCAATCTGCTCGCGACCAACGCTCGCAACTCTTTCCCGTGGGAAAAGACTCTGTTCTTTTGGAGTGACGAACGCCATGTACCTCCGACCGACCCCGACAGTAATTACCGGATGGCGAATGAGGTCATGCTGTCGAAGGTGCCGGTGCCGCCGCAGAATGTATTCCGGTTCCCCGCCGAAAATCCGGATGCGGCTGCGGTGGCGAGAGAATACGAAAAGTCGCTGGAAAAAGCTTTCCATCCCGAGGCCGGAGCCATCCCGGTCTTCGACCTGATTCTGCTGGGAATGGGCCCCGACGGCCACACCGCTTCCCTTTTCCCTGGGACCGCGGCCCTGCAGGAAAAATCGCGGCTGGTGGTGGCGAACTGGGTTGAAAAATTGAGGACGCACCGCCTGACCTTCACCTTGCCTGTGCTGAATGCCGCACGCTGCGTCGCTTTTCTTGTCAGCGGGACCGACAAGGCTCCGGCGCTCAAAGCTGTGCTGGAAGAGAGCGTTCCGGGAGAGCAGTATCCAGCGAAGCTGGTTCGACCCACGAATGGAAGGTTGATCTGGTTTGTGGATCGGGCGGCCGCGAGCGGGCTGAAAAGCAGCAGTAGCAATTAGCCGTGAGCCGAGCGGGAACTCTTAAGCATTGAGCGGTGTCTTCCGAAAGCAGCAATGCTCTTTTCTCTCGAGATCTGGTTGGCGGGCTTGATTCTGTTTTCGCCCGTGGTCGTATTAGCGCTGACATGGGCAAGAAGCGGCGAATTTCAGCGCAGCCATGCAGTGCCGAAGAAGCAGCGAGTCTTGTATCGCGTCGGGCTGGTCTCCGCGTCGTTCATTACTGTTGCGTACCTTGGGTACTGGGGATGGCGCATCTGCTCCCTCTATCAAACTGCTGTTCCGTTCTGGGCTCTGTATGGGCTTGACCGCGGGATTTATCTCAGCAGGGCGCTTTCTGTCGTTGCGATCTTTGGCCTTCTTACTGGTCGTGGTCCATATCGCACGGTCGCGCTAGTCACTACTTTGTGGGTAGCCCTGCTTGTATGGATGAATCGTGGCATCATCCATTGGGCTTGAGGCGGCTTCGCCGTTCGAGCCCTGACGCGAAAGATCTGGGCTGAGCGCTAACGGCTAATTGCTAATTGTGCCTATCAAGCCCGCCAGCCGCAAATTTCCTTCAATCCCTTGCCTCGGGCATGCTCGAACAGGCGTACGCGGTGGCGGGAGTGTTCAAATTCGTGGATGTCGGCCCAGACCTCGGCCTGCCATCCTTTTTCGTGGGCCGCCGACTCTCCACACGTGGCGCAGCGGGTGTGAAGGGTTACTCCAGTGGTCTCGCTGCCGATCGGCTGGGCGCCGGGCAGTTCGACGAAAACGCAACGGACTTCCTCAATTTCTTCGTTGGCTCCTAGCAGGTGCTCATAACGCAGCAGATACCCAAAACCCAGCCGCTTGGCTTCGGTCTCGGCTTCGGCACGAGTGTGGAAAGGGCCGTATTCGGCCCGCAGTTGTTCGGTGGAGTCACAAGCCATCCAGAAGGTTTCTATGTACGCCATCGCAGGTTTCGCCCCGGGGTCGCGAACCGGCTCGGCCTGAAGTGAGCCCGCTCATCGGGAGAGCTGTGTCCGAAGTGCAATTGCACTGCCGTTAGCGGCGTATGGGATGACGCTTCTTTTGCAACGAATTACCACTGACCGCGAGTTCCTGCCACAACCGACTCAGAAAACTTTTGCAGAGTTTGAGACGGATTGCTGCAACACACAGACCTTTCTTCGCGTTCTTTGCGGGTGTTCTTTGCGGTCTTAGCGTCATGAGATACACGAATCTGACATCAACACGAGCGTAACCGCGAAGAACGCAAAGAAAGAACCGCAAAGTCGCGAAGAGAAATGACGAGTGTCGCGGCATCAACCTTCCGTCAACATCCCTCCGCTTAGGATGGAACTGCCGGACGGTTCGACATTCAGGCGGGGGCCTTCCATCCACTGCTTGCCGCCATGGCTGGCTACATACATGGCCAGTTCGAGGCGGCTCCAAACGCCCAGCTTGTCGAAGGTGCTGCGCAGGTGATTCTTGATAACCTGCTCGGAGGTGCCGATGATCCGGCTGATCTCGCGGTTGGTCATTCCTTCCCAGACCAGAACCGCGATTTTGATTTCCTTGGCGGTGAGGCGCTCACACGGGGTCATGACTGCGCCTCCTGCCTGCTGAACATGGCGATGGCCAGCTTCACGCGCTTGCGGCCTTCGCGGATTCCCGCGCGCAGAAACAGCGTTCGCAGATGCTGTTTGACGGTTCGCGGGCTGATGTTCAATTGCCCCGCAATCTCTTTGTTACTGCAGCCCTGGACGAGCAGGTTGAGCACTTCCTGATCGCGGGGGGTCACTTTTACCTGCTTCAGATCGAGCATGGGAGATTCCTCCTACCATCTCTTTTTGGGATAAGAACGTGCCTTCTCATGCACGACTTTCGCCATCCCTTCGTCTCGTGCTGGTTTGCGCTGCAAACCTCTGCGTTGCTTTTACTTAGGGCTATAGACCGAGGTTTTCAGGTGCCTTTCAGGAACCGTTGCTAGACTTTTCCAGTTCCGAATTGGGTCGTGCACGGGAAGGCGAAGCTGCCAAGAAGCGGCGCATGCTGCGACTTGGGTTTGGCAGCCAAGCTGAGATCGTGGCATCACAACCATTCCCCGCGCTTTGCATGTCTTTCAAATTCGCTTTGGAATCAGAGACTTTCCGTACCCGGGCGGCCAATCTGGAGAAGAGAGGTGATCCGTGAGAGTTCACGCCAACATTCGCGCGAGAGATTCGAAATCGAGCTCCCAAATCGGACCGCCGCTCCAATCGATGATGTTCGTTTTGGTCTTATTGGGGACCACAGGCGTAACTTTTGCACAGGGAAGCGACGCTGCTCCTCAAACCTCCCCCGCCGCACCCGGCGCACCGTTGACCATTACGCTGCAGGATGCTCTGCAGCGGGCGAAGATCAATGATCCCGAATTTCGTTCCGCGATTACGGATCTGGGTCTCGCCCGCGAAGACCGGGTGCAGGCGCGCGGAGCGTTGCTGCCCGGCCTGAATTACGCGAATTCGTTCATCTACACGCAAGGCGTGGGGGCGGTACCGGCAGATTGCCTCACGACGACAGTCGGTTGTCCCACGTCGCGCTATGTCGCCAACAACGGCGTGCACGAGTACATCAGTCAGGCCGACGTGCACGAATCCCTCTCTTTGACGAATTACGCCCAGTTCCGCCGCTCGGCGGCGGCCTTGGCGCAGGCTCGGGCAAAAGCGGAAATTGCCACGCGCGGATTGGTGGTCACCGTTACTCAGGCTTATTACGGTTTGGTGGTGGCGCAGCGCAAATACGCCAATGAGCAGCGCGCGGCGACGGAAGCCGCTGCGTTTCTCGAGATCAGTGAGAAGCTCGAGGCCGGGGGCGAGGTCGCTCACGCTGACGTCCTGAAGGCGCGCATCCAGGCGCAGCAGCAGCAACGGGATCTGCAGGAGGCGCAAATCGCCATGGAAAAGAACCGCCTCGATCTGGCCGTCCTGCTGTTCCCCGATTTTAATCAGGACTTCTCCGTCGTCGATGATTTGCAAACACCGGAACCACTGCCGACGTTTGCGGAAGTCGAGACAGCCGGGGAAAAGAACAACCCCGATTTACGGGCTGCGCTGGCGGCGTATCAGGTGGCGAACCAGGACGTAAAGGCGGCCTGGGGCGGGCTGCTGCCGGCGCTGAGCGTCGACTATTTCTATGGCATCGACTCCAACAAGTTTGCGGTGCGCACGGATGGAGTCCGCAACCTGGGGTATTCGGGTGTGGCCACGTTACAGATACCGATCTTCAGTTGGGGAGCGGATCGCAGCAAGCTCAAACAAGCGGAACTCCGTCGCGATCAGGCGCACATCGAATTAAGTTATGCCCAGCGCCAGCTGCTCAGTCATCTGCGTGAGTTCTATAGCGAAGCCGCAATTGCGCGATCGGAAATGGAATCGCTGGCCAGTTCCGCAGAGTTCGCGGCTGACAGCCTGCGGCTGACCACGATGCGTTACCGGGCCGGTGAATCAACCGTGCTCGAAGTCGTCGATGCGCAGAACACGTTGACGCAGGCCCGCAATGCATATGACGATGGACAGTCACGTTATCGCGTGGCTGTCGCGAACTTGCAGACGCTGACGGGAAATTTCTAGCCGGAAATGAAAGCGATCAGAAATCTATCGCGCAGTACGCAGACGGGCACGGATATCGGTCGAAGGCTGGGAATCATCAGCGTGGCTGCCTTGCTGGCATGCTTCGCATGTTCGTCCGACAAGGGCGAGACCGAACCCGTTGTCAGCGTGCAGGTGTCTTCCGTCGAGAAAACCACGATTCAACGCACGATCACCGCGCAAGCCATCCTGTTTGCCCGGCAGCAGTCAGCGATCGTTCCCAAGATCAGCGCCCCGGTGCAGAAGTTTCTGGTAAAGCGAGGAAGCCCGGTACGCGAGGGACAACTGCTGGCGGTGCTCGAGAACCGCGATCTCGCGGCTGCCGCGCAAGACACCAAGGGCGCCTACGATCAAGCGCAAGCCACCTACGAAACGACTACTGGGGCCAGCCTGCCCGAAGAAATTCAGAAAGCGGAAGCTGACGCGGCGCAGTGGCAACAGGCACTCGATGCGCAGGAGAAAGTTTTTCAGAGCCGGCAGCAACTGTTCGATCAAGGCGCGCTTCCCCGCAAAGAACTCGACCAGTCGCGGGTCGATCTGACGCAGGCGCGCAACCAGAATGCGATTGCGAAACAACATCTGGACAAATTGCTCGCGATCGGCAAGCAGCAGGAACTCAAAGCTGCCGCCGGGCAATTGGAATCGGCGAAGGGCAAATATCTGGGTGCGCAAGCCCAGCTGGGCTATTCCGAGATTCGTAGCCCGATCAATGGTGTGATTACAGATCGTCCGCTCTATCCCGGCGAGATGGCATCGGCGGGAACGCCGCTGCTCACGGTGATGGATCTTTCATCCGTCATTGCGAAGGCACACATTCCGCAGAGCGATGCCGCCGCGTTGAGGGTCGGAGACAAAGGCACTCTCATCGCCCCGGGTCTTAACGACCCGATTGCCGGCACTGTTACGGTCGTGAGCCCCGCGCTCGATCCCAACAGCACCACGGTCGAAGTGTGGTTCGAAGCGAAGAATCCCAAGCATGAATTGAAACCCGGCACGAGCGTTCAACTTTCGATGACCGCACAAACGGTAAAGGATGCGCTGGTCGTGCCCGCCACTTCCATTCTCACTGCGGCCGACGGTGCAACAACCGTTATGCTGGCCGGGACGGATGGACGCGCGCACACAACGCCGGTCAAAGTCGGAGTGAAAAACGGAGACGATGTCCAGATCGTGCAGGGCGTGACTGCCAACGATAAAGTCATCGCGAGCGGAGCCTACGGCTTGCCAGACAAAACGAAGATCAAGGTGGAAGCCGCCGAAGCGCCGAGACAAGGCTCCGAAGGGTCTAAGCCGGAAGCAGCAAAGGATTCCAAAGAGGGCTCCGATGAAAAATAATAGCGGAGCCTGTGCGTGAACTCGACGAACGGCGGCCGCTCGGGTCAGCACTGGATCGCCCAGCATTCGCGTCCCATCATCTTCCTGATCGTGACGCTCGCGTTTTTGGGAGCCTATCTCGCGTTTACGATTCCCGTCTCCGTCTTTCCGCAAACAAATTTCCCGCGCGTGCTGATCGCGGTCGACAACGGTGTGATGCCGATCGATCAGATGATGGTCACGATCACGCGCCCGGTTGAAGAAGCCGTCAACAGCGTGCCGGGCCTGCTGACGGTGCGTTCGATCACCAGCCGCGGGTCCGCCGAGGTGGACCTCTACTTCCGCTGGGACGTCGATATGTTCCAGACGCTGCAGTACGTCAATGCGGCGATCTCGCGCGTGCAGACCGAACTGCCGCCGACTGCGAAAATCGAGGCTCACCGGCTCACGTTTGCGGCTTTTCCGATCATTGGCTACAGCCTGACTTCCGACACGATGCCGCAGACACGGCTGTGGGAAATGGCCACCTACGAAATGAAGCCGCGCCTGAACCGGCTGGAGGGCGTTTCGACCGTCATCGTCCAGGGAGGCCAGGAGCCGGAGTTTCAGATCACGCCCGATCCGGCGAAGCTGCTGACCACCGGCGTGACAGTCTCCGACATCCTCGACGCGGTGCGGCGCACGAACCTGATTGACTCGCCAGGACTGCTCGAACAAAATCACCAGCTCTATCTCGGGCTGGTCAACGGGCAGGTGCGCACGCCCGAGCAGATCGCGAATACAGTCGTCAAGAACACGCAGGCCGGCATCCCCGTGCGAATTGGCGATGTGGCGAACGTCGCGCCCAGCGTGAAACCCGTATACACCGTGGTGACGGCGAACGGAAAGCCCGCGGTGCTTCTGAATATCAACCGTCAATGGGACGGCAACACGGTGCAGGTGGCGCAGGAAGTTCACGACGAGATGGAGAGCATCAGGAAAACTCTGCCACCCGGCATCCGCATCGAGCCTTTTTATGATCAATCGATTATCGTGAACGATTCGATCAAGAGCGTGCGCGATGCCATTCTCCTGGGGCTGATTCTCGCTTCCATCATTCTGGTCGTCTTTCTGCGAGATTGGGGAACGTCGTTGGTCGCCGGCCTGGTGATTCCGGTGACCGTCATCGTCACCTTCATCGCGCTGAAGCTGATGGGCGAGACGTTCGATCTGATGACGCTGGGCGGGATGGCGGCGGCGGTTGGACTCGTCATCGACGATGCGATTGTCGTAGTCGAGAACATTGTGTTACATCGCGACCTTGGCCAGTCGCGCATCGAGGCCATCCAGAGCGCACTCAAAGAAATCACGGTGCCGCTGATCGGATCGACCATCACGCCCATTGTCGTGTTTGTTCCACTGATAGTCATCAATGGCGTTTACGGAGTGTTTTTTCGCGCGCTGGCAGTAACCATGTCAGTCTCGCTGCTGACTTCGCTCGCCCTGGCCATGACCTGGACTCCTACCCTGAGCCAGTTCTTCATCCGGCGCAGGGAAGAAAGCACTCCAGAGGAAACGCCGCCCGAAGATACCCAAGCTGCGGATGGCGCGGATCAGGCGCAAAAATTGCTGGCTGCGGAAGAGAAGCACTTAAGCGGATTTTTTCTTCGCGTGGTTAATTTCCACGAACACTGGCTGCGCCGCGCGCTGGAGCGGCCTCTGCTGCTGGCTGCGTTCAGTGGAGCACTAATCGTCGCCTCGTTTGTGTGCTTTTACTTCACCGACACGGACCTGCTCCCTGCGATGGATGAAGGAGGTTTCGTTCTCGATTACTGGACACCCGCTGGCAGTTCCCTCACCGAAACCAATCGAATCATTACGCATGTAGAACAGATGCTGAGCCAGATCCCGGAAGTCGAAAGCTCCTCGCGTCGCACCGGCCTGGAACTCGGGCTGGCCGCCGTGACCGAAGCCAATCGCGGCGATATTCTCGTGAAACTGAAAACAAAGCGCAGCCGGGACATCGATGACATCATTGCGGAGGCACGCGAACGAATCGGCCGCGAGGAACCCGCTCTCAAGATTGAGTTCGTTCAGGTATTGCAGGACATGATCGGCGATTTGACCTCGGCTCCGGAGCCGATCGACATCAAACTTTTCTCTCAGGATCCGAAGCAACTCGAGGAGTGGGCGCCGAAAGTAGCCGACGCGATCACATACGACGAGAAGACCGGGAAGGGCGTCAAGGGCGTGGTCGACGTCCTGAACGGAATCGACAACACGATCAGCGGTCCGAGCGTCACGTTTCAGGTTGATCCCAGCGTAGCTGCGCGGGCCGGATTTACCGCCAAAGAAGTCGCGCTGGATGCATCTGCGATCCTCGAGGGCGAGCCTGCTTCCACACCCGTGGTCGCCAATGATCGCGCCTACACGGTCCGTGTTCGTTTCCCTGCCGCAAATCGGGCATCGCTGGCGGCAATGCGCGACACGCTGCTCGTAAGCAGCACCGGTCACACGGCCACACTCGGCGCGCTGGCGGCAATCATTGAAAATTCCGGCCAGACGGAGATTCGCCGCGAGAATCTGCAACGCGATGTAGCTGTCACGGCCAGGCTGGAGAATCGTGGCCTCGGCAGCGGGGTGGCGGACGTCCAAAAAGCCGTCAATGGATTGCACCTGCCCTCCAGCATTCGCGTAGTCTATGGTGGGCAGTACGCCGAGCAGCAGCAGAACTTTCACGATCTGGTCATTGTGCTCATTTTGGCGGTCCTGCTGCTATTCATCGTGCTGCTGTTTGAATTCGGGACGTTCGCTGCGCCGGTGGCGATTCTATCGTCCGCATTGCTCTCGACCTCGGGAGTGTTCATCGCCCTGCTGGTTACACGGACTACGTTCAACATTTCCTCGTTCATGGGGATGATCATGGTGATTGGCATTGTGGCCAAAAACGGAATCCTCCTGCTGGATGCCGATCAAAAGATGCGCCGCATGGGCCTGTCCGCCGAGGACGCGATGCTGCAAGCCGCCCGCCGCCGTCTGCGGCCCATTGTCATGACTGCTCTTGCCACAGTCGCGGGAATGTTGCCGCTGGCATTCGCGCTAGGGTCCGGATCGCAGATGCTGCAGCCACTGGCCATTGCGGTGATCGGCGGAGTCATGATCTCGATGATTCTCTCGCTCGTGATCACGCCTGCGGTGCATTTCTATCTGAGCGGAAAGAATGAAGTGCAAGAATCGCCCGCCGCGTAGTGGGAAAATTGCTGCACAGATTGCAGATGCTTGCGGATTGGTGTGATTACCATATGGCGATTACCTCACCGGCGCCTAAGGTTCGCAGCCTCTAGACCATCGCCGTCCCAGGCCTCTCCGCGTTAAACTATTGACAACGCAGGGCGAGCACCCAACCGGAGCGGGTGGCGGCGTTCCCTCTCCGCGTCGAGCTGATTCCTCCCCGAATCTGATTGGGCTCTATGTTGGTAAAAAACTTGCACTAGAATAGTCGAATTCCGACAAGCTTGGCGGTCAGGTGGCGTTCCTGGCAGGTACGAGTTCCGTGTCCGATCAAAAGAAACCCGCTTTCGACGAGCAGACCCTTGCCAAGCTGCTGGAGGCGGCCTACGTCCTGCAGGAACATAATCGTGAACGGCGGAAGTCGGAACTAGAACGCGAACTGAAGTCAACCCTTCCAGCGGGGCAAGCGGCTTCCAAGATTTCTGCATCTGCGCCCGGCGAAGCGAAGAGTTCAACTCCCTCAGCAGCGTCGTCACAGGACTACCAGGCTGTCTTGGATCGGGTCCTCGAAATGCAGCAGCGAATTCAAGCCGGACACTTGAGCCGGCAGAGCTCGCTGATGCTGCTGGCGGAACAGGCTCTTGACATCGCGCACGGGAGCGGTGCATCGATCGCATTCCTGGATGGCGACGACATGCACTATGAGGCCGTGGCTGGTATCACCATGATGCCCGGCGGCGCTGTGATTCCAGTGGAAGATGCGATGTGCGCAATCTCAGTCCGCACCGGCGAAGTCTTCCGCTGTGCTGAAGTCAATCCTGCATTTCTTCCTGACATTGAGCAATGCCGCCACTCCGGCGTGCAAGCTTTCATAGCAGTGCCAGTTTTTCTCGAGGACGAAGTTGCCGGCGCGCTCGAGGTGTACTACTCCCAGCCAAAGGCATTCTCAGAGCAGGACGTTCATGCCTGTCAGTTGGTCGCCGGGCTGGTCGCGGAGGTGCCGGCGCAAGAAAGAGCGGCGGACCTTTCTTCATTGCACGACGAAGCGAGGTCCCAGGCAGCAACTCCCTTTTTGCAGGAGCATCCTGCATGGAGCGGGAATGCCACGAATGCAAACCGTTGCCCTTCGTCGAAAGTCACTCTCTGCCAAAAGTGCGCTCATGAACTGCTGGACCACGAACAATTCTGTGTGGAATGCGGCACAAGGCGAATGGGAGCGGATGGAGTTCCGGCGCCATTGAACACAGCGATATTGCCAAAGACTAGCGCGGTTCCAACCATTCCCGAGGGCGACGCTCCTGCCTTTGCGAATTCTCTCGGAGTCTCGCACGGCGCCGAGCATGATCTTTCGTGGGCAAAGGCCCTGAAGGATCAGATCCCAGAACTGTTCGGCGGAGAAGAGATCCCGCCTCACGCCGACCTCGAATCGTCAGAACCGGAATTTTCAGCCGGCTTTTCAGAATCGAAAATCATCGCCGCGGAGAGCAATTCCGCAGAGAAGACGGACGACGAACCGATTGTGGTCGAAGAAAGTGCTGCTCCGGAATCTCGCGCGCTTTCCAAGCCTCCGGCGGCGGCGGACTGGAGTTCCGCTCTTTCCGCGCGCGCGTTCCTCGAACAATTGGCTGGCAATAAGCCACGCAATGCCGCCGCGCGTCTCTGGAATGAACGGCGCGGCGATATTTATCTTGCGATCGCTGTGCTCCTGGTTGCGTGCGTAATCCGATGGGGGATCTGGTCAGGCCCATCGGTGAATGCAACTGCCCGTCCGCCGAACGTGAACGCCGCACATAACAAATCTCCGGATGCTGACCTTTCCGCGTTTGATCGGATGCTCATTAGCCTCGGACTGGCCGAAGCGCCCGAGCCGCCGGCAGACAAAGGCAATCCGAGCACACAGGTTTGGGTTGATCTACATACGGCTTTGTATTACTGCCCGGGCGCCGACATGTACGGCAAGACCGCGACCGGAAGATACGCCACCCAGCGCGAAGCGCAACTGGACAGCTTCGAGCCGGCTTACCGCAAGGTCTGTGAATAGCAACGTCGGTTTCAGCTGGATTCCACGCGGGTTATCGCTGACAACCAAGTGAGCGCAGTTGCGAATCATAATTCGCAGCGTTCATTATTGATCGTGAACTGCGGATCGCGCACCACGGATTACGCATTCGGGTCGAACATTTCGCGTAGGACATCGGGAGAATCCCATTGCTGAATCAAAGTGAGGAACCGGCGGGCTCCAGCACGGCACCGCGCCCGGAACTAAATCCTCTGCTGAATCCGCTCCTGGCGGAAAACATGAGACGCTGGGCGGAAGTCTACTTTTCGGCGGCCCCGGAACACCGGGATGAGGCGGTACGCGCTCTGCTCGAAGAACTACGCGAAAAACAGTCGACTGCGCTTACGGCCGAGCGAACCGCATCGCATGTTCCCGAGCCGCACGATCCCATTTCCGTTTCCTCGCAGCCTGGCGCCATTCGCTGCGCGCAATGCGGACAGGAAAATCCGCTGCACTATCAATTCTGCGGAAACTGCGGCCAGGAATTGGTGGAAACGCCGGTTGTCGGAGAGACGGAAACGAACGATAAAGATATTGAGTGGCAGCGCTGGGAGGACCCCGAGTATTCGCAAGGCGCTGCGGAGCCGCGTGAGTCGACAGCCCGTTCATACGCCTCGCCCGGCTATCACGGGTTATCGATTCTTCAAGGAGAACCAGAGTCAAAAAGCACGAAAGCGGAATCGGATGTTCCTGATTTCATGTACGAAGCGGCGCCGTCGCATCGCTATCGCGTGTACCTCGGCCTATTTCTTGCGGTCGTGATCGGCGGCCTGGGCTACAAGGCATGGGAAGCGACGAAGGGAGGCGAAAACACGTATGCGCCCGCTCCACCTCCAGTTTCGGCGACGGACGGTAACGCGCCCGCAAGTGCTCCCGATAGCGCCTCCGCTATAGAAAAGACGGACTCAGATACTGCAGCAAAGGCGGCCAGTCCGGCAAAAGCCGACGCGAACGTAGGTTCGCGGATGGGAGCGCAGGCTGCAGAAAGTGCGCCGGCGAAGTCTGAAAGGACGGAAGATGGAGCTGCCGATGCTAATCAGCCAACAGCGAGCCGCGACAAAGCTCCTGCGGGGCGACCCGTTTCCGACGCAATCGCCGCGAATGGCACCGAAGAGCTCTCGCGTGCGCAGCAGTATTTAACGGACCGGAACAGTGCCCTGGCCGCTCCCTGGCTTTGGAAGTCGGTAAGCAAGCACAACGGTCAAGCGACACTTCTTCTCGCAGACCTCTACCTGAAGGGAGACGGAGTCTCGAAGAATTGCGATCAGGCACGCGTCCTGCTCGACTCAGCGGCGCGGAAAGGCGTTGCCGGGGCAGGCGAACGGCTGCGCCACCTGACAGCATTCGGCTGCCAGTAAAGAAAAGCTCTCCGTTCGCTGCGCAAGAACTTGCCCGCCCTAGATGTTGGGCCCAGCCAACCGCTATTGGGTCAAAACAGGAGTTTTACGGGACTCGTACCACAACGCCAATTCCACGCGATTCCACAGTCCGAGCTTGTCGTAAATCACTCGCAGGTAATTCTTTACGACGTGCTCTGTGGTTCCGATCGCCTCTGCCACTTCTTTGTTTTTCAGGCCTTCGGCAACGAGTTCGATGACCCGGTGCTCACGTTCACTGGGGATACGGTTCCCAAAGCGTCCATTTGCAGACATGATTGTCTCCGGTACAGCAGGGTCGCGAGTTTGACTCGCTTGATACCGCCAGTAATGCCGAATCGCAGAAACAGCCGGTTAAAATGAGCCTTTACGGTGCGCCGCGCCATATTGAGCTGGGTGGCAATCTCGGCGTTGTCGCAACCTTGCAAAAGCAACTCAACGATCTGCTGCTCTCGCGGACCAAGCCGAACGGTCTGCTCCTTCATCTCGTTTCACCTCTTGGGCCGAAATTTCGCCGCGAAGGCGAGGCTTACTCTTGTGCAGTTTGTTGCATACGCATTGCCACTTCCGCACCTGAGCCGCATTGCTGACGCCAAGAGGCAGGAATCACAGCAAGTTGGAGCCAGTCCGCATTTGAAACAGGGCGGCGAACCGGCTACGAGAAGCGCAAAAACTAGTGATTTCGCATGATGTCGGTAGAGCATGTGCGCCAAATCACTCGAAAACTCGGCAGACAGGATTGAAAAAACCGAATGATTTTCGCAAAAAACGATTTTGCCGGTATTAAGACCGGGCCGGGGTCATCGGGTAAACACCTTAGACGAAACTTCACATCCTGCCGACAAATTACACGATGGTACCTAGTACGGAGGTTTTACAGACGTCGACCAGGGAGATTTCCACAGGCTACAGACTGTATTTCTTCATGAGGTGACGGAAGGAGCGGTAGGAGATGCCGAGCAGGTCGGCGGCTTTGGTCTGCACTCCGCCGCTTTGATTCAGTGCGCTCTGCAGGAGCGAGCGCTCGATGCCGGCCACATAACCTTCCATCCCCATGCCTTGCGGGAGAGAGAGATCGGCTCCGACCTCCGGAAGTGAAGATCCGTTGGCCGAAGCAGCCGCGGCGCGTGCCTTAGGCCGCTCTGCTGGAAGCTCGACATGAAGCTCGTCCGAAGTCTCAAGCGCTACGGCCCGCTCGATCGTGTTTTCGAGCTGGCGGACGTTGCCGGGCCAATCGTACCCGCAAAGCGCGTCGAGGGAGGGAGTGTGAACGCGCAAAATGCTGCGTCCAGCCGCACTGGCATACTTTTTGAGGAAATGATTGGCGAGAAGCGCGACATCTTCACGCCGCTCGCGCAGAGGTGGAACACGGATGGGAATTACGTTTAAACGGTAGTAGAGATCTTCACGAAACAGATTATCGGCGACGGCTTTGTCAAGCTCGCGATTGGTGGCGGCAATGACGCGGACGTCGATGGAGATTTCGCTTGTGCTGCCCACCGGACGAACCGTGCGCTCCTGCAGCACGCGCAGAAGTTTCACCTGCATGGCCAGCGTCATCTCGCTGATTTCGTCGAGGAAGATGGTGCCGCCATCGGCGACTTCGAACAGGCCACGCTTGTTCTGGTTCGCTCCCGTGAATGCGCCTTTGACATAGCCAAAGAGCTCGCTTTCGAGCAGCGTTTCAGGAAACGCGCCGCAGTTGACAGAGACAAAAGTGTCGATCGCGCGTGGCGAGCATACGTGCACGGCGCGAGCGACGAGCTCTTTTCCGGTGCCGCTCTCGCCCTGGATGAGCACAGTGCTGGCGGTCGAAGCGACGGTGCGCACCGTCTGCTTCAGTTTCTCCATGGCCGGGCTCGAGCCGATGATGTTGTCCAGCGAGTTGCGGGTCGCGGCATCGCGGCGCAGCGCGAAATTCTGTTTGCTCAGGACGAGTTTTTCTAAAGCGCGGTTGATCGCGATCTTGATCTCATCCACCAGCCCGGGACTTTTGCGGATGTAATCGGAGGCGCCGCCGGCTTTCACCGCCTCGACAGCAGCTTCGTAATCATCGACGGCCGTGATGAGAATGACGGCGGAATCCGGCGAAACTTTGTGGGCGTGGCGCAGCACTTCGATGCCGTCGATGTTCGGCATCTTGATGTCGGTGATGATGACGTCGTAAAGCGCGCCGTCAATCTTGTTCTTCGCGTTCTGTCCAGCCTGAACGGTCTCGACCCGATGCCCTTCCTTGCGCAGGGAGATGTCGAGCATTTCGCAAATGGAGCGCTCGTCGTCGCAGACCAGAATATTAGCCATGCGAGCCTCCTCCCGCAGCGGCTGCGGCTGGAGCTGCTAGCAGCGCCTTTTCTGCGACGATACCCGAAACTGCGGTCCGCGCTGCCGCCTCGAGGCGGTGCAGTCGCAAGACGAAGGTTGTCCCCTGCCCGGGTTTGGACCGCGCCCATACTTTTCCCTCATGCGCCTGCATGATCTGGTAGACGATTGCCAGTCCCAGTCCGGTGCCGCCCTCAAAGTTTGATTGAAACGGTTCAAAGATTTTTTCGGTCTGCTGCGGCGTCATGCCCGCGCCGGTATCGGTGAATCCAATCTGCCAGTCGTCTCCCAGCGGTTCGACGGCGACCGTTAGCTTGCCACCATTCTTCATCGCGCGGACGGCGTTCTCCGAGATGTTCCAGAAGACCTGTTTCAGCTTGTCCCCATCGGCCAGCGCCCAGGCTTCGTGTACCGGGAAGGAACGCACGATCTGAATGCCGGTATTCTCCGCCGTCATGCGGTGATCCATCAGCGTGAGCGTGTCTTCGAGCAGATGGATGAGATCCACCTTGCTGAAGTGGTACTGCTTGGTGCGCGAGTACGCGAGGAAGTCGGTAATGATCGCGTTGAGCCGCTGCGATTCCCGGGTGACGATGTCGAGAAGCCGCCGGTGATCCTCGTTCATCTCCGGAATTCCCGAAAGCATGCTGACGGACCCAGCGATGGAGGTCAGCGGATTGCGGATCTCGTGGGCGATTGCGGCAGCCAGCCGGCCGACGGCGGCAAGCCGGTCCTGCATGCGGACTTCGCGCTCGAGGCGGCGGATTTCGGTGAGATCATCGAGAGCGTAGATAAATCCCAGATCGCCGCGTTCGGGCACCGTCAACGTGGAAACGCGAACCCGCACCGTACGGCGGAATTTGCCGGGAGCATCGAAACGAGCTTCCCCGTGCGTACGAGGCGAACCAACGGTCGGCAGCGGATCCAGAAAGAATTCGGAGACCGGCGAGCCCACCAGCTCGCCGGGGGTCCGCTCGAGCAAGCGCTGCGCCGCAGCATTGACCAAGGTGATGCGGCCGTCGAGCCCGGTGGTGATGATTCCGCTGCCGATCGAGTGAATGATGTTTTCGTGCAGCGCTTGCAGGCTCTCCAGCGCACCGCTGGTGTCTTTGAGCTGGACTTTAACCTGGCGCAGTTTTCCCGTGAGCAAGCTAGCCAGATAGGCGATCGCAAGATAGGCGAACAGGTTGACGAAGATAATCGCCTGCAGAGCCTTCAGTCCGGGATGCGTCGCGCAGTACGACGGGACCACGGCGTAGTAGTTCAGCTCGAGAACCGCCCCGTAAAGAATAAAGGCAAAAGCGGCGACCAGGAATGCCCACGCGCGCGGCAACAGTACGCAGCCGACGATGATGATCAGCGGGTAAAGAAAGTTCAGGGAACTGTCCCAGCCGCCGGTCTCGTGCACGACCAGGCTGACCAGGAGCAGATCGGTCAAAAGTTGCAGGGAGGCCTGCAGGTGAAACTCCTGCCATAACGAAAGCAGCAGGATGTAAAACACGGAAATGCTGAACCAGAACAGGATCGTGCTTATGAAAAGCCGCATAGGCAGCGGCGCCGGACTGAACTGCGCCACCGCCAGCTCAATGGCCAGCAGCAGCGTCAGGATGAAAATGCGGACGCGGACCAGCCATGCCAGCCAATTCCGTTCATCGAACGTCTGTTGCATGGAAGCCTGAAGTTCAAGTTTCAAGGTTTCAAGGTTTCAAAAGTGAGTCACTGCAGTTTCAGTTTTTTGCGGTTCAACTCTGAGACTTTGAAACTTCTGAAACCTTGAAACCGGGTTTTCACTATCCCGCCAGCTTGGCGATCATGGCGAACAACGGCATGTAGAGCGAGATCACGATGCCGCCGACGCTGATGCCGAGAATGCCGATGATGATCGGTTCCAGCATGGCCAGCATGTCTTTGGTGGCGGCGTCGACCTCCTCTTCGTAGAAATCTGCGATCTTCTGCAGCATCGAATCCATGGCGCCGGTGGCCTCGCCGACTCCAATCATCTGCGTCACCATGTTGGGGAAGACGCCGCATTCGCGGAGTGGATCGACAATGGTGCGGCCTTCTTCAATAGCTTTGCGCACCTTCATCAGCGCCTCTTCCAGCACGGCGTTGCCGGAGGTACGGGCGGTGATGCTCAAGCCTTCGAGAATCGGAACGCCCGAGGTGATCAATGTGCCCAGCGTACGTGTGAAGCGGCCAACCGCGATCTTGCGCAGCAAGCCGCCAATCACCGGCAGATTCAGCAGCATCTTGTCGAAGTAATATTTGCCGCGCGGATGTTTGCGAATCTGCTTGATGCCGAAGACCATGCCGACTGAACCCACGAGGAAGACCCACCAGAACGACTGTACAAACGCACTCAGTCCCATGGTGATTCGAGTAGGCAAGGGCAGGGCCACGCCGAGGCCAGCGAACAAGTTGGCGAAAATCGGCACCACCCACTTCAACAGAGCGCCCACGATCAATGCCGCCATGCTGACGACGGCGATGGGGTAGATCAACGCCGACTTAACGGCGGCCCTCAGGCGGACGGCCTTTTCCACGTAGGTTGCCAAGCGCTGCAGAATGATGTCGAGAATACCGCCGGTTTCACCGGCCTCGATCATGTTGGTGGTCAGGTCGTCGAACACGTTGGGATATTGGCGCATAGCATTGGCCAGTGTGGCGCCGCCTTCGACCGTGGTCCGGACGCCGGTGAGAATCTTCTGGAAGGCCTGGTTCTCCTGGTTTGCGGCCAGAATTTCCAGACACTGCACCAGGGGCAGACCGGCATCGATCATGACCGAGAACTGGCGAAAGAAGATGGCGATCTCCTTGGTCGTGACTTTGCCCGAGCCGAATGTCGGCAGCGAGAATTCCTTGCCTTTCTCGCGAATCGCGCCCGGTGTGATGCGCTCGCGGCGCAGCGCCTGTGCCAGCGATTGTTTGTTCACCGCCATCCTTTCACCGGATACCTTCTGTCCTGACGCGTCCTTCCCCGAGAATGTAAAGACTGGCATGGTTTAGCTTCTCCTGACTGTTGCTACTGAATCTCTTACTGCGAACACGTGACGCTCCTTAGTGCTTCGAAGGAGCGGCTCCCCGGGCCAGCGTCGTGCCCGCCGTTGTCGGCCGGGTCAACAAACTGGCGCCGCGGTTAATCATTTCCTGCAATTCATCGACGTTGCTGGAACGCGCCATAGCGGTTTCCAGCAAAATCTGCTTCTGGAAGTAGGCCGTGGCCAGCGATTGATTGAACGTCTGCATCCCAAACTTTTCCTGTCCGGACTGCATGGACGAATAAATCTGGTGAATCTTGTCTTCACGGATCAGGTTACGGACGGCGGCGTTCGGAACCAGGATTTCCATGATCATGGCCCGCCCTTTGCCGTCGATCTTGGGCACAAGGCTTTGACACATGATGCCTTCCAGCACCAGCGACAACTGGGCCCGGATCTGGGGCTGCTGGTGAGCCGGGAAGACGTCAATAATTCGGTTAATGGTCGAAGTTGCCGAGTTGGTGTGCAAGGTACCGAAGGTCAAGTGTCCGGTTTCTGCGATTCGCAGCGCGGATTCGATGGTTTCGAGGTCGCGCATTTCGCCGATCAGAACCACGTCGGGATCTTCACGAAGCGCCGCTCTGAGCGCGTCGCTGAAGCTCTTGGTATCGGCATGCAGTTCGCGCTGATTGACCACGCAGTTCTTGTTCATGTGCACGAACTCGATCGGATCCTCGATCGTAAGGATGTGGTCATGCCGCTCGCTGTTGATCTTGTCGATCATGGCTGCGAGCGTCGTGGATTTGCCGGAGCCGGTCGGTCCAGTCACCAGCACCAGGCCGCGCGGCTTATCGCAGAGCTTGCTGACGACCGGAGCCAGGCCGAGCTGGTTGAACGATTTGATTTCGAAGGGAATGACGCGGAACACGGCCGCGGTGGCGCCGCGCTGGTTGAAAACGTTGGCGCGAAAGCGGGCCAGACCTTTCAAACCGAACGAGAAGTCCAGTTCCAGGCTTTCTTCAAAGCGGTGCTTCTGCGAGTCGGTCATGACGCTATAGGCCAACTGCTTGGTCTCAGCGGGCGTCATCTGCGGGAGATCGAGTGGCACCAGGTGGCCGTGCACACGAATCTGCGGCGGCGAATTGGTGGTGATGTGCAGGTCGCTGCCGTTCATCTCCAGCATTCTTTTGAGCAAATCGCTTAAAGACAAACCCATGGCAAAGTTCCCTTTCGGTTCGAATCTCTAACTGCATCGTTGGTCGTTAGCCGTTGGTCGTTGGCTCATTCGTCTTCAGCTAAAGACTAACGACCCGCGACCGACGACGGTCTAGTGAATCGTTTCGCGTGCCACTTCCTCAAGCGTGGTCATGCCGGTCGCAACCTTGATCAAACCGCTGCGGCGCAGCGTGATCATGCCGCGCTCGATGGCCTTCTTCTTCAATTCCACAGCCGATGCGCCCACCAGAACCAGTTCGCGAATCTCGTCATCTACTTCCATAACTTCGTACAGGCCGCAGCGGCCTTTGTATCCAGTGTTGTTGCAAACGCCGCAGCCTTTTCCCTTTTGAATTTTGATTGTCTTCGATTCCTCAGGCGTGAACCCGGCATCGAGCAGCGTTTGCGGCGGCACGTCGACCGGCTCGATGCAGTCCTTGCAGATACGGCGAACCAGTCGCTGGGCGCAGATCAAATGCACCGAAGTCGCGACCAGGAACGGTTCAATACCCATGTTCATCAGACGGGTAATCGTCTCCGGAGCGCCGTTGGTGTGCAGCGTGGAAAGCACGAGGTGTCCGGTGAGGGCGGCCTTGATGGCGATTTCTGCCGTTTCGAAGTCTCGAATCTCGCCGACGAGAATGATGTTGGGGTCCTGCCGCAGGAATGATCGCAGAGCGGCCGCGAAGTTTAATCCGATCTGCTCCTTCATCTGCACCTGGTTGACGCCCTGCAACTGAAATTCGACCGGGTCTTCGGCCGTCATGATGTTGGTATCGGGCTGGTTCAGGCGCGAGATCGAAGAATAAAGCGTGTTCGTTTTGCCTGATCCCGTAGGCCCGGTGACCAGCACCATGCCGTAGGGCTTCAAAATGGCTTTTTCGAATTTCACCAGAGACTCGGATTCGAAACCGAGCTTGGTCATATCGAGGCGCAGGTTCTCCTTGTCGAGCAACCGGAGCACGATCTTTTCGCCCCACAGCACGGGCAGCGTACTGACGCGGAAATCGAGCTGCTTCTTGCGGCCGCCGATATTCATCTTCAGCATGATGCGGCCGTCCTGCGGCAGGCGCTTTTCGCTGATGTCGAGCTTCGCCATGATCTTCAGACGCGAGGTGATCGCGTCTCGGAGCTTCATCGGCGGAGACATGATCGACTGCAGCACGCCGTCAATACGGAAGCGGACGCGGAATTCCTTTTCGTAGGGCTCGATGTGAATGTCGCTGGCGCCGCGCTTGACGGCATCGCTCAGGATGACGTTGACCAGCTTTACTACGGGAGCTTCGTCAGCCGCCTTTTCCAGCTCCGACAGCTCTACTTCCTGTTGCTCGGCCTGCAGTTCGACATCGCTGTCGGTCATCTCCGACATCGACTGCATGACCGCTTCGAGGTCTTCCTCTTTGCTGCTTCCGTACGCCTTATCGATACCGGCCAGGATGGAGCTTTCCGAAGCAACCACGGGCTCGATATTGAACCCGGTCATGAACTTGATGTCGTCCATGGCAAAGACGTTGGTCGGGTCCACCATGGCGATGGTGAGCGATGCGCCCACCCGGCTCAAGGGAAGAATCTGATATCGCTTCGCGGTCTCGAATGGAATCAGCTTAACGACGGCAGGGTCAATTTCAAAATAAGAAAGATTGATGGCGGGGACGCCATACTGGCGGGACAGAAAGTTCGTGACGTCCTCATCGGAGAGGAAACCGAGCTTGACCAGGGCGGAGCCCAAGCGGCAGCTCTGTTCTTTCTGCACCTTATTCGCTTGTTCCAACTGCTCTGGGGTAATGATCTTCTCTTTGACAAGAAGGTCACCCAGCCGTTGAGACATACGTTGATCTCCTAACCACGTGGATGGAACAGTGCCTCACTTTTTACAGGGCACGGCGCGAACGACCGCCATTCTTTGGGAGAGAAATGCAGTCATTCGCGTTGACATAAATTGTCAACGCAAGCGGGTTACGCGGCCACTTACTTAAGTACTTGCACTCGACGAAAAGCCTTGCGGAGATAGCGTTCCGCGCGTTCGGATTCGCCAAATATGCCCATTTTTGCCCCTTTTTCGCTGAATCCGCTGGCCCGAGTACATGCACTTCGGTAAGCAGAGTTCGCCTTTCCTGGGCATCCCCGACGGCTTTCTTGCGAGCTTCATTACACTGAACAGGAGGAGTCAACAAAGTGGCGCAGGATTTTTCGATGAATGAGATTCGCCGCTACTATCAGGCCTTGTCTCGCGCCTGGGGTCCGCAGCACTGGTGGCCGGCCGAGACGCGATTTGAAGTAATCGTTGGAGCGTATCTCACCCAGAATACTGCCTGGATTAATGTCGAGAGCGCGCTCGATAATCTGCGCGGGGCAAGGCTGCTGCGTGTTGATGCAATGCGACGCGTGAGGGTGGCGAGACTCGAGCGATTAATCCGCCCATCGGGATATTTTCGGCAAAAGGCGAAGCGGCTGAAAACTTTCGTTCGATTTCTCGACACAAAATACGGCGGATCGCTCGATGACCTCTTTTCGCAGCCTACGGAACAATTGCGCGAGGAACTGCTCAGCTTGAACGGTGTGGGTCCGGAGACGGCGGACTCAATTCTTCTCTACGCAGGCAACCATCCGGTGTTCGTGGTCGACGCCTACACGCGAAGGATTCTGGAACGGCATGGGATCCTCTCCGCCTCTGCGGATTACGAGGAAATTCGAGCGTTACTTCAGAGCGCTCTCGCGCCCCTTGCGGAAGCGCCATCCACCCAGGCCCTCGGCCTTCCGCCACCGCTCGATACTGAGCTGCGCGGCGTCGCTCATCCTCCTTCAGCAATGAGCACTGCCAAGCGCACTGAACTCGTGCAGATCTACAACGAAATGCATGCCGTGCTCGTGGGCGTAGGCAAGGAGTTCTGCAGAAAATCGAAGGCTACCTGCGAAGGGTGTCCCTTGCAGCGGTTTCTACCTAGCGAGAAGACGTCGTAAGCGGCGACTGGCGTACACCTTTGGCGGCTTTACGCTTACTTCTTTCCAGCCTAGAATTCACCATCCCCCAAAGGAGACATCATGAAGATCGTGGGCGTGGAGGAATATGTCTCCCGATCAGATGCGATTCGAAATCCAGCGGGGAGCCAAGCTGGTCTCCTTCCAGTACGCGATTTCAATTCTTGTGCTTTCGTTTCGGCGGAATTCGAATTTTTATTTCACTGCCGCGGGCGAGAGCGCGATCGGCAAGAGTCTGCCCTCGACCTTGCTCAGCCTGGTCGCCGGATGGTGGAGAATTCCGTGGGGGCCGATCTGGACGATCTAGGCGCTGATTACGAACCTCAAAGGCGGCAAAGACGTGACTGCGGAAATCTCTGCCCATCTGCAACCAGCCGCGAAGGTCGCGACTGTTGCCGCCAAAGCGTGAAGATTCAATGATGGTTCGCGGAACGTTGCGATTATTAAAGATACTGGCGGCAACAGCCCTCTTCGTCTCCGCGCCGCACACCCTGCGCGAGGCAGCGGATTCCAGAGGCATACTTATCGGCGCCGCCGTGCGTCCTTCCCTGTTTTCTGAACCCGCCTACGCCGAAACGCTCGCACACGAGTTCAACATGGTCGAAGCGGAGAACGACATGAAGTGGGCGAGACTCCGGCCGGACGCGGAAACCTTCGATTTTCAGGCCGGTGATGAAATCGTCGCCTTCGCAAAGGCCCACGGCATGAAAGTCCGCGGGCACTGCCTGGTCTGGGATCACATGAATCCCGATTGGCTAGCGAAGGGCAAGTTCACGGCGGCCCAACTGTCAGATTTGCTGCATCGGCACATCACAACCGTGATGAAGCATTATGCAGGCCAAGTCTTTGCGTGGGATGTCGTGAACGAAGCGTTTGAATCGGATGGACGCGTAAAAGATTCCATCTGGTACAACCAGCCGGGGATTGGCCTTGCCGATAAGCAGACCGCGTATGTGGAGCAGGCTTTCCGCTGGGCGCATGAAGCCGATCCACACGCACTCTTGTTTTACAACGAGGCCGAAGGCGAAGGGATGAATCGCAAATCCGATGCGGTTTATGCCATGGTCAAGAATTTCAAGCAGCGTGGCGTTCCCGTCGATGGAGTCGGCCTGCAAATGCACCTATCACGGCTCGACTACGACACGGCCCCGGTTGCGGCCAACATTGCGCGGCTCACCGCGCTGGGATTGCAAGTTCACATCACCGAACTCGACGTCTCGCTTCCGGTCGACGCCAACGGACAAGTCGCGAACGCCGGCGATCTCCAACGCCAGGCGGATCTTTATCGTGATGTGGCGCGCGCCTGCCTGCAGCATCCCGGCTGCACAGCGATCCAGACATGGGGCTTCACCGACAAATATTCCTGGATCGGTTCGCACAGTCAGCACACTCGCGGCGCAGCCCTGCCTTTCGACCGCGAGTATCACCCCAAGCCAGCCTACAATGCCCTGCTGGATGAGCTTTCGAAACCTCGCCAGTAGCCGTCCCTAATGTGGTTCTCCGCCGTTTAGGCAGTGGATTCATGCAGCCTCCCGCGGATGCGGGCATCTATAATATTTTGAAGCTCAGGTGCGCGGTTCACGCGCAATGTTCCAGGAGCGCCCGTGGCACATTCTGATTTCAAAAGAGCGGCGAAACGTACTTACCGCAAGCAGGTGATCATCCTGCTTTCGATTGCGGTCTTTGTGCTGCTTGCAATCCTGGTCTCGGAAACCGCGTTTGACTTGAATTTTCTGCATCCCGGGAACAATCAGGAGATTGTTGTGTTCGCAGCGCTCTCGGCGCTGATTTTCCTGCTCTTTGTCGCGCTGACGTTCGTCCTGATGCGCAATCTGCTGAAGCTTTTTGCCGAGCGCCGCCTGGGGGTGCTGGGCTCCAAGTTCCGCACGCGCATGGTCGTGGGCGCACTGCTTCTCTCTTCATTACCAGTCATGGTGATGTACTGGTTCGCGTATGGATTGATGAACCGGTCGATCGACAAGTGGTTCTCCACGCCGGTCGAAGAGGTGCGCGCGGACACTCATGCCATGGCCACTTTGTTGGCGGGTTACGCGATGCAGAACGCGCGCGCGGAGGCGTTCTCGCTTGCGACGTCGCCTGAGACCGAGCACGCTTTTTCCGGGCATGGCTTTTCCAGTGTGGTCAGCGAGTTTCAACGTCATGAGCCGACACTACAGGGAGGGTTTGCCATTGCCATGCGAGATGGCAATGCAGAAGCCGGCTTCAATGTGCCCGCGCCGTGGCCGGTTTTGAAGAGCGCGTTGCCGCTAGCTGATGCGGCAGCGGGACGTCCCGCACAATTTACCTGGGGACACACCGATTACACGTTGGGCAGCGCCGATGTTGACGGGGGAACGATCCTGGTCGCGATTCCCCTTCCGCATGAATTCTCGCAGACCGTACAGCAGGTCGAGGCCAGCCAGAAGCGCTATTACGATCTGGCGCGCGAGCGGCGCGTCGTACGACGCACTTATATGGGTTTGCTGTTGTTGCTCACCATGACGGTCCTGTTCGTCACGACCTGGTTGGCACTATTCCTCTCGAAAATCGTGACGCGACCGCTCTCGGCATTGGCGGAGGCGACGCAGGCGATTTCGCGCGGACGGCTCGATTATCGAGTCGATGTCAGTTCGGCGGACGAGATCGGCGACCTGGTGCGCTCCTTCAACCGCATGGCCGAGGATCTGGAGGCCAGTCGGAAACAACTGGAGGCGTCGACACGCGATCTGAGCGCGGCCAATACTGAGCTCAATCAGCGCCGCCGTCAGATGGAAACGATTCTCGAAAATATTCCCACGGGCGTGCTCTCGCTCGATGCCGACCGCCGCGTGACGCATATCAATCAAGCCATGCTACGGATGTTTCATCCGGACGGCAGCCACGAGAATGCGGCACAGATACTGCTGGGCGCTTCGTTATCGACCGTGTTCTCAGGTGAAGTCCTGGAGGATTTCGAGCCTCTGCTGCGGCGTGGCGACCGCATGGGAATGACGACGAGCCAGATGGAGTTGCAGTTGCCGCGCGGCACATTGAATGTTGCGGTCACGGTTGCGACCCTGCGACATCGGGGCGAGCGCTCCGGCTACGTAATCGTATTTGAGGACCTCTCCGATCTTTTGCAGGCACAGAAACAGGCTGCCTGGCGGGAAGTTGCGCGCCGCGTGGCGCACGAAATCAAGAACCCCCTCACTCCGATCGCGCTGTCGGCGGAACGGATTCAGCGACATCTGGAGCGGCATGCTGTAAGTACTGATGTCGATGGCATTGTGCGATCTTCGGCCGAAACCATCGCGGGCGCGGTCGAAACCGTGCGCCGATTGGTGGACGAATTCTCCACCCTGGCGCGCTTTCCGGTGTCCAAACCGCAACCGGCCGACATCAACGAGATCATCGAGACGACTCTCGCCCTCTTCAACGGGCGTCTGGACGGGGTCAACCTGCACATGAGTCTTGCAGACGATCTCCCCAAAGTATTGGCTGATGCGGAGGCCATGAAACGCGCGATCGCCAATCTGGTCGACAATGCCGCCGAAGCGTCGCAGAGTTCCATGGTGCGCGAGATTGAGATCTCCACGGCTCTTGTCGGCAGCCACGATGCGGTCGAGATTACGGTCGCTGATAGCGGCCACGGCGTGACCCGCGAGCTGAAAGAAAAACTGTTCCTGCCTTACTTCTCCACCAAGAAGCGTGGCACCGGGCTGGGACTCGCGATTGTGAGCCGCATTGTGGAAGACCACCACGGGTCCATTCGCGTGGAAGAGAACCAACCCGTGGGCGCGCGCTTCATCGTCGAACTTCCAGTTGTGCCCGAGGCGGTTGCGAGCGCGGCCACTCTCCGACATGCATAACATCCTGATCGTTGACGACGAAGCCGGCATTCGCGACTCGCTGGCCGGCATTCTGACCGACGAAGGTTACAGCGCATCGTCAGCCGAGAGCGGCGAGGATTGCCTGGAACTGCTTAAGAAATCTGCGTTCGATGTCGTGCTGCTCGACATCTGGCTGCCGGGCATGGATGGGCTGGATACGCTCAGCAGAATTCGCGAATTGGGCAATCCGCCCGAAGTGATCATGATTTCCGGCCACGGAACCATTGAAACCGCAGTGCGCGCGACCAAGCTCGGCGCTTTCGATTTTCTGGAAAAACCGCTGCGCATGGAGCGCACTCTGATCGTGGTGAAAAATGCGATCGAGGCGAAGAAACTGCAGCGTGAGAACGTCGATCTGAAAAAGCAGTTGCAGACCAAAAGCCTGATCGTGGGCGACAGCATTCCGATGAAAGCCCTGCGGCAGCAGATCGCGCTGATGGCGCCGACCAATGGGCGCGTGTTGATTTACGGAGAATCGGGCACGGGCAAAGAGCTCGTGGCCCACGCGATTCACGTGCAGAGCCTGCGCAAAGAAGAGACGTTCGTCGAAGTCAACTGCGCGGCGATTCCCGAAGATCTGATCGAAAGCGAACTGTTCGGACATTACAAAGGAGCGTTCCCCGGCGCTGCCGCCGACAAGGAAGGCAAATTCCACCGCGCGCACGGAGGAACGCTGTTTTTGGATGAAGTCGGCGACATGAGCCTGAAGACTCAATCCAAGGTGCTGCGCACTCTCGAAGAACAGCGCTTCACGCCGGTGGGCAGCGAGGAGACGATTACCGTCGATGTGCGCGTGATTGCTTCGACCAACAAAGATTTGGAAGAGGAAATCTCGCGGGGAAACTTCCGCGAAGACCTGTTTTACCGCCTGAACGTGATTCCCTTCTTCGTTCCGCCGTTGCGCGAACGGAAAGAAGACATTCCGCTATTCACCCGGCATTTCCTGAAAGAGTTGGCGGCGACGTATGGGCGGCGTCCGCGGGAAATCTCGGACGATGCCGTTGAAGTCCTGATGCGTTACTCCTGGCCTGGCAACGTCCGCGAACTGAGGAACGTGATCGAGCGCATCGTAATCATGAATCCTACGACGACGCGTTTTGATGCGAAGCATCTGCCTCCGCTGGTCTATCGGGACGGCGGCCGCCGCGCGCCCAAGAGCGAGTTCTCTACATTGCATCAGGCTCGCGATGCCTACGAGCGCGATTACATCCTCAAGAAACTCGACGAGAATCACGGCAACGTGACGCGCGCTGCGGAAGTGCTCGGGCTGGAACGAAGCCATCTGTATCGGAAGATGAAGGCGCTGGGGATTGCGGCGAAGGAGTAGGACGGATGGCGAGCGCAAGAATATTTCATAGTGCCCGTGAAGCCAAGGAATTTTTGATCTCAAAGATCGTCGAACAGGCACAATGCGATGGTGTGGCACTCTCCGACCTTGAGCAGAAGATGTTGTATTTCTCCGAAACTGATTGGACGCTACCCAACATGCGTTCCATATCCGAGGAGTTTGACCGGATCTGCGACCAAGATGAGTATGAGGGAAAAATCGTCGGCCTTGTCAAAGGCGCCTACAAACGGATTCTGCGTGCTTCCGGAAAGGAGTATGAGAAGTGGCGGTCGGCAGTTCGACTCCTCAGCACGCAGGATCACTACATTCTCGTGATGATTAATCAAGCGGCTCTGCGGCCGCGGAACGACCAGATAAAGCTTCTGGCAGCCGGGATCGGCATTGTGGCCGTGATACTCTGCGCCGAGTTCCTGTCTTTTTTCTTGAAGCAGAAGTATAGGGCGGACCTGTCCGGGTACTGGGCTTCGGGGGAAAAGCTTGGTTTCACAGTTTGGATCGTCGCACTTGGTTTAGCGGCGTTGACAAGCTCGTTCTATTACATCTCTCGAATAGTAAGGAAACGAAAATAGCTTACCGCTTCACCATGTGAATCTCAGTGCCGTTCTTGCAGAACTTCACTTCGTCCATCAGTTGATTGATCAGGAAAATTCCGCGGCCGTGATTGGAATAGAGGTTCTCGCCGACAGTACAGGTAGGAATTGAGTTGGGATCGAAACCCTCGCCCGGATCGCGCACGATGATTAACACGCCGCGCTGCTCGTCGCAGGCAACAATGCACTCCACGACTTTACTGGGATCCTCTTTCGCGCCGTGAACTACGGCGTTGGCCAAGGCTTCCTGCAGAGCCAGTTCGATCGCATCGGCTTTGCCGTTCACGCAGTTCATGTCGCGAACGGCTTGCATGACTTGCTCGACGACCGGGTCGACAGACTTCCGATCGGCGGCGAGAGTGACCTGCACGCGCAGGCTTAATTTACGTGGATCGAAATCGTACTCCGGGAACTGTTCGTCGCAAGATACCCCAGGTTGCATGTTCGTTCGTTGATCCCCACATCTGTCGCGTGCACGTTGATTCTAGCTGGAGGCTGGAGGAGTGGGCAATGGTGCCTTCGGTAAGGTGTCCCCGGTTACGGAAATCCCCTTACGAATCTTCAACGTTTGTTGATTGTTGAAGCATGCGCTGCTCTAACTGACGCCGCCAGTCGAGTTCCTCGACAAAGTGGCGCGAATCGCGCCAGCCCGGCTGCGCTTTCACGTAGAGCTCCAGAAAGACTTTCGTGCCGAGCATGCGTTCGATCTGCACGCGGGCCGCTGTCCCGATTTTCTTCAGCATCTGCCCGCCCTTGCCGATCAGAATCCGTTTCTGCCCTTCGCGCTCACAATAGATCGTCGCCGAGATACGGGTCAGACGCTCGCCTTCCTCGAAGCTCTCAACAATCACGGTCGTGCTATAGGGAATCTCTTCACTCGTGTTGAGCAGAACCTGTTCGCGAACAATCTCAGCCGCCATGAAGCGCGACGGCTGATCGGTAATCTGATCTTCTGAAAAATACGCCGGACCGGACGGGAGTGCGGACAAAATGCCATCGAGCAGAAGGTCGAGCCCACTGCGTTTGAGCGCAGAGATGGGAATGACTTCTGCAAAATCGTGGAGGCGGCGATATTCCTCAATGATCGGTAACAGCCTAGATTTTTCGCGGATCAGATCAATCTTGTTCAGGATCAGAAACGCCTTTGCGCCGCTCTTTCGCAGTAGGTCGAGCGCGAATTCGTCGCGCGCGTCGAGTTTGTGGGTCACGTCCATGATGACGAGCACGAGATCGCAGCCTTCCATCGCCTCGCGCACTTCGACCATCATCTTCCGACCGAGAGAACTGTCGGGCTTGTGAACCCCCGGCGTGTCGACCAGGACGATTTGTCCGCCGTCTTTCCTCTTTTGCTTCGGAATATTGATAACGCCCTGAATGCGATTGCGCGTGGTCTGCGGCTTGGGAGAGACGATCGCAAGCTTCTCGCCGACGAGTGCGTTCAGCAGCGTGGACTTGCCTGCGTTCGGACGGCCGAGAATGCATACGAAACCGGAATGAAAGGGCATGTGGAAACCGGGCCTCAGACTTCAGACCTCCCGACCTCATGATCGGGAAAAACCGGATCTGAAATCAAGGATCAGGAACTGGGGGTGCTGTCCGAATATATCAGGCGCTCTCTAACTTCTACTGCGGAGCGAGGTCTGAGGCCAGACGTCCGCTTTTAGATCAGTTTCAACTGCCTCGGCTGCACGGCGGTGACGCGCACGCGTTCGACTTTGCGGTCGGTAGATTCGAGAACTTCGAAGCGCAGTCCGTCGCCCTCGATGGCTTCGCCCTTGCGCGGGATTCTGCCGGCGAGTTCGCTGACCAGACCTGCGATCGTGGCAGATTCTTTTCCTTCCGGTTTCGTACCGAAGAGTTCGTCCAGGCGATCCACGTCCATACCACCCGCAACAATGAAGGACTTTTCGCCATCCCGCACGATCTCAGGCTTATCGCGCTCGTCGCGGATTTCACCGACGATCTCTTCCACGAGATCTTCAATCGTGACCAGTCCGGCGACGCCGCCATATTCATCGACCACAATCGCCATGCGGATATTCTGCTTCTGCATCTCGCGCAAAAGATCGCTGCCCAGCTTGCTCTCGGGGACAAAGTGGACATCGCGCCGCATGATGGTGTCGAGCATGCGCACGTGCGCTTCGCTATCGGGAACCTGCAGGACGTCTTGCGTGTAAACGATTCCCTTGATGTTGTGGATGCTGCCTTCGTAAACCGGCACGCGCGAGTAATGCTTGGCGCGGAGCATTTCAATGAAGTGCTCGACCGTCGTATTCGCAGGCACGGCAAACATCGCGGGCCGCGGCTTCATGGCCTCGCGCACGGTCTTGCCGCTGAACTCGACGACCGACTGAATCAAATCGCGATCGCCGGCCTGAATAATTCCTTCTTCCTGTCCCGCCTCGATGAGAGCGTCCACCGCCTCTGCCGACGTCTCCGGCTGTTCATTCGTGTTTTCCTTGGTAAGAGAGGCTACCGACTGCAGGAAGCCCAGCACGAGCGTCAAAGGCCGCACCAGGTACATCAGGACTTTGAGCAGCAGAGCCCAGCGCATCAGCCACTCTCCGCGAGTGCGTGAGAAGAAGACGAAAGGCAGGAAGCGGTTGCACAAGACCACGACCAGCACCAGCGCCGCGCTGGCCTGCAGGACTTCGTAGATGCTCCAAAAGGGATCGTAGAAGACCAGGAATGCAATCAGAAAGGCGATTGCGGCCATGATCAGTTGTGTCAAGACTGCGGCTGCCAGAGACGCCCGGCTGCGGGCAATCCCAAGCCTTGGCTCGACCTTCTGCTCGAAGACGTCGATGTTGTCCTGAAATTCGCGGGAGAGGAATTTCCCGATCTCCTGATACACGCGATCCACGTACGAGACGAGGATGAGCAGACCGATCAGGACAACCAGGGCGAATGCGACGGCGAGATTCATTCCGTCCTCAAACGCGTTTTGACGCGCAGACTCGTGTTACGGCCATGATGCCCGGAATGGACGCGCTCAATCAATGCCGATGGCAGACGAAGCTTCCGCCGCAAGCCGGCTTCCTTCCGCGCCATCTCACCATTATCGCGCTCATGGTCGTAGCCAGCCAAATGCAGAATTCCGTGCAGGGTTAGCACTTTGATTTCCAGCGCGAGGGGATGCTGGAGGCGAAGCGCGTTTTCGAGCGCGATATCGGCTGAGATCGCGACCTCACCCGCGAGCTTTGATTTTTCATCGCCGCGGCCTTGCGCCGCGGGAAACGACAGCACGTCGGTGGGCTGATTCTTCCCTCGGAAACGGGCGTTCAGCGATCGCATTGTGGCACTGCTGGTCACCAGAACGTTCACAGTGCCGGAGAGCCGCGCCGCGTGCCGCGCGCGCAATACAAAGCGAGACAAACTCTGCTCGCTCAACCCTTCGATTTTTTTTTCGAGAATCACCAAAGCCTTTGCCTCGAGAAGACTGCCCCAAATAAAAGAGAGGAGGGCGAAGACCCTCCTCAGTTTTGGTTCGGTCCTATTCTTTCGATTGAGCCGTTGCCGGTTTCTCTTCCGGTGCAACAGCCGGCTTTTCGGTGGCGCTCGCCGGATCGGCATTTCTGGGCTCGGCCAACAAAAGCATCTGCTCCTCCGCGACTCGGGTCTTGTGCTCATCATAGGCGCGCACGATGCGTTGCACCAGATGATGCCGCACCACGTCACTTTCGTCGAAGTGAACGAACGCGAGTCCATCGACGTTGTTCAAGACATCAATCGCCTCCAGAAGTCCGCTGCGACGAGCATTGGGCAAATCGATTTGAGTGATGTCGCCGGTGATGACGGCCTTCGAATTGAACCCCAGACGGGTGACGAACATCTTCATCTGCTCTGAGGTCGTGTTCTGCGCCTCGTCGAGAATGACGAATGAATCGTTCAGAGTCCGTCCGCGCATGAACGCAATCGGGGCGATCTCGATGACATTCTTCTCCAGATAGCGATCCACCTTCTCCGGATCGAGCATGTCGTACAAAGCGTCGTATAGCGGACGGAGATAGGGATCGATCTTGTCCTGCAGCGTGCCGGGGAGAAATCCCAAACGCTCGCCGGCTTCGACGGCAGGCCGAGCGAGGATGATGCGGTTCACGCGCTTGGCCAGCAAAGCGGAGATCGCCATGGCGACCGCAAGGTAGGTCTTCCCCGTTCCTGCCGGCCCGATGCCGAACACCATGTCGTGCTTTTCGATCGCATCGAGATAGCGCCGCTGGTTGCTGCTCTTCGGCTGAACCGTGCGCCGTCCGAATGAGCGTTGGCGGCCGGCGTCAACCAGCCCGCGCAACGTCGAAGTGGGATCGGAAGTGAGCACTCGCATCATGCTGTTGAGATCGCCATTCGAGAAGGTGTAGCCGGAACGCTGCAGGCTCTCATAGTCGGAAAAGACCTGCTCGGCGCGGGCGACGTCGCGCGCCGCGCCCTCCAGTTCGATGGCATTGGAGCGCAGGTTGATCGTGATATTCAGCCCATCTTCCAGCAGGCGCACGTTCTCATCCCGCGTGCCAAAAAGGGTTTCGATGTTGGGACTGAGCCCGATGCTCTTCTTCATGAATGTAGTGTGAATGCGGCGGATGACAAAAATCTCTGCTTCGAGACGGGATCAGTCGCGATGTGGGTGCCCGGAGGGCAAATCACTACCATTGGTTAAAGCCTACCCCGGGTGAAAGTCGGAGTCAATGCCGGGAAATCCTCAGGCGGGAGCGGCTTCCGCGTTGCGAATGGAAGCAGGGACGGCGCGGGTTCGGGCCCATTCGCGCAAGCTCGCAATTTCCTCGGCCCGTGTCTTCGAGAGCGGAACGGTTTGCCCCAAGGCGTCCAGCAGTGATGGCGTTGTGATCGGTTTCTTTTCGGAGTAGGCGGCGTAGAGCGCGCCCTGAACAGCCGCGTCGATCTCGGCTCCGGAATAGCCCTTGGCTGCCGCGGCGACCTTCTCGAGATCAAATTCGGCCGGGTTGCGTTTGCGTTTCGAAAGTTGGATCGAAAAGATCTGCTTGCGCTCGGATTGATTCGGCAGGTCGACAAAAAATAGTTCGTCGAAACGCCCTTTGCGAATCAACTCCGGCGGCAGGACTGTCACGTTGTTGCAGGTTGCGGCAACGAATACGGGAGCTTTGCGGTCCTGCATCCAGGAAAGAAACGACGCGAGCAGGCGGGAAGAAACTCCGGCATCGGCGGAGGCGGAATCAGGCCCGCTTCCGGCGAACACTTTTTCCAACTCGTCAATCCACAGCACGCACGGAGCGAGGCCTTCGGCCACCTGAAAGACCTTGCGAATCCGCTTCTCCGTCTCGCCGATGTATTTATCGTAGACAGCGGACGTGTCAAACTTCACCAGCGGCAGCTTCCATTCGCCGGCGACAGCCCGGGCGCACAGCGACTTTCCGCAGCCTTGTACGCCGAGAATGATCATGCCGCGCGGCGCTTCGAGCCCGAATTCGCGCGCCGAATCTTCCCAGGCACCCCGGCGCTGGCCGAGCCATCGCTTCAGATTTTCCAGGCCGCCGACGCTCGCCATGTTGTCAGAGGCCTCGATGAATTCGAGCATTCCCGAGTGGCGCAGCAGCTGCTTCTTGGCTTCGAGGACATCGGTGACAGTTTCCGGACAGAGCGCGTAGCGGGCGACCAGAGCCTGCGAAATCGCCCTCTCGGCTTCTTCTTCGGTCAGCCCACGGAGATTGGCCGCCATCGCGTCGACGCCAGCTGCGTCGAGTTGCAGCTTTAGCGTGTAGGTCTTCGAAAGCCGGGTGAAGGTTTCATGCACGATCTGGTGCAGCCGCTCGCGATCGGGCAGCGGAAGGTCGAAGTACTCCACAAGTGTGGTCAGCTCTGGCGGCACAGAAAGTTCAGGGGCAGTGATCACAACGGTTCGCCGGTTCGCAGAAAATTTCTGTCCGACATCGCGCAGGCGACGTACCACGACCGGATCCTCCATGTGTCGATGGAAATCCTTGAGGATGAACACGGCCTCGACGGTCATCGATTCCATGTTGGCAAGCGCCTGGACGGGTTCGCGCGTGTTGTAGATGGAAGAAGTACCGGTCGCTGCAGCCGCAGCTTCACCTCCCATCGAACTCAGAATCGCATGGGTCAGCCGATCGGCCTCGCCAGGGCCGGGACCGAGGACGCTTCGAGCTTGCGCAAGCCGGCTGTTCTGATTCCAGATCGTCGTGGTCGGATCGGGATGCGCCTGCGGAACGGATCTTGCCTCCGCCGGCATATTCGATCCCGAGCGGACGAGTCCATCGGCGATGCTCCACTCGAACGCCGCCATATTGAGCTCAGCGCATGCGGATCGAACCATGCTGACGGCGCGCATTTCCTCCGACGTCTCCATCACGACGATGGGCGTCGAGGAGTTGATCAGAACTTTCAGGCGATCGAGTGTATCAGTCATCTGGCTTCTGTCATCCCGAGCAAGCTTCTTTTGCGCAGCGAGGGACCCGGGCGCGCCGCGCGGTGCGTCGCGGTTTGTGCGACGCGACAATCGCGCGATTGGCGCGCATCCTCACCCCATCTGTTTGACCCTTCGAGAGTTGCTCCCCTATAATAAGAAATTCGGACCCACCCGAATATCTCTCTGAGCACACGAAGGTAACGAACCAGACATGGCAAATCATCTTTCGGCGCTGAAACGCGCCCGCCAGACCGAACGCCGCACGGTGCGCAACCGCGCCAACACCTCTGCCCTGCGAACGCAACTGCGCGAACTACGCGAAGCGATCACTAAGGGTGACAAGGCCGCCGCTGAGCAGACCTATCGCAAGACCGTCTCCGTCCTCGACAAGGCGATTAAAAAGGGACTGCTGCACGAGAACACCGCGTCGCGCTACAAGTCCCGCCTAGGAACGCGCGTTGGGGCGATGAAGTAGGATTTTTCGTTCAGAGTCAACATGGCAGGCTGCTGACGGTCTGTCGTCCTTGCTTTCCGACTGCTCTCACCCAAATTTTGGAAGCAGAAAGCCCGTTCTCTGGCAGTGCTTACGAAAAGCCTCGCCAAACCGCGCGGCAAGCATTTTTTCTTCTTTTTTCGCCTTGATCGAATACGCGGCTACGATGAATAAGAGGGCTATCAGGCAGCCCCATCGGTCGATTGCACCCGCAGTTCCAAGAGCCGCAAGTTCGAATCCTGAGTAAATTGGATGCCGCAGGCGCGCATAGGGGCCAGTGCGGATGAGTTGATGATCTTCCTTGATGGTAATCCGTGCACTCCAGTATTCACCAAGATGCCATCGCGCCCACAGGCAAAGGGCGATGCCAGCCCAAGTTAGCGCAATACCGACAATCGCAAGCGGCCAAGTCGGCATCAGAATACGTTCATGCAAAAAGCCGATCTTCGCCGCGTCCGCGAATAGCAAAACGTACCCCACGATCAGCATCGCCATGATAAGCAGGCGGGAAGGAACGGTTTCACGGGTTTGCGTCTGGCGGGTCTTAAAGGCGCGAACGGCCCAGTAGACAAGCAGCACGACCCAGGGAATATCGATGAAATAGCGACTGATCACAGATGAATTCCCTGTCTCAGACCGGCAGCTGATCTTGCATCCAGCCTGGCGCCTCGACCTTAGGCTCAGCAGTCAGGTCCATTACCAAGCGCTCCAGCACCATTCGCTTGCTGACGGGATTGGACCGCAACGCCAAGTCGGCTTTCGCGACAAGACGAATTGCCCGCGTCAATTCGCGACGATTTTTGTAGCGGCGGGCCTGGCGGATGATGTCGTCGGCGGCGAAGGGAGGCACGCGGAATCCCTGCCACAACGCGGCCCAGAGCATGCGCTGATCGCGGACGTTGCGCTCCACGATGATCAGCATCTGACGGAAGGTTTTCGCCAGCATGTAGATGTGTCCGATGGCGGCCTCTTCGCCATCGCCGGACGCCAGAATGGCGTCGAGAACTTCGAGCGCGCGCACGCGGTCCTTGCTGGAGATCGCATCGGTCAATTCATAGAGCGAGCGCTGCTTCGCCGCGAGGACCATGGTCTCGACATCGCCCAGCGTGATTCGCTTCTTTTCGCCGACATACAGAATCAGCTTCTCGATCTCGTTCGAGATCATCATCATGTCGCCGCCGAGCGCATCGACCAGTTCGCGCGCACCGTCGGCTTCGATTTTCACGCCACGGCTGGTGCAGTAGTCGGTTAGCCAGCGCACCGCCTCACCTTCTTCGACCCGCGCCAGTTCGATGATCCCGCAGTACTGTCCCATGGTGTCGCGGATCCGCTGATAGCGCTCGCGATCCTGCATCTCCATCTTTCGTACATCAGCGGGAATGCTGATGTGGTCGGCGACAAAAATGAGCAGCGCCTCAGGATTGGGATTCTTGCAATATTCTTCGATGGCGGCGAGCTTCTCTTCATTGGAGCCACGTCCGAAAAGCGCTTTGACACCACGAACGAAGAAGACCTGAAATGGAGCCATCAGGGATGGCGTACGGGCACGATCAAGAACTTCGGCCAGTTCGGTTTCGCCGAGCTCAAATTCAAACAGGCTGAAATCCCGCAGGTCGGCCGGAACCAGATGCTCCAGGATGGCGTCGCGAAAGCGCTTCCGGAAAAAGGCTTCATCGCCCACGAACACGTAAGCCGCCCGCATCTTGCGCGATTGCAGATCGCTGACGAATCGTTCGGCTTGAGCGAAGGCGCGCATTCTTCAAAACATTCACCACCGGAAACACAGAGAAATTCAGCCTCTGTGTGTGTGGCTCGAAATCAGGCTAGCATCTGGAACTTCATTCGCATAGTGTCGGCTTCGTGAACGTCACAGTCCGCTCAACAATTGCGTAACCTCTGGCGAATTCCAATCTACCGGGCCGATGAATTTGCGGCGCATCACTCCCCGACGATCAATGATGTAAGTCTCAGGCCAACCCGAGGTCCCATACATGGCAGCGACTTTCTGCTCCGGATCGCGCACCGTCAGGAAGGTCACGTTCCGCTGCTTGAGAAAGCGATGGTAGGCGTTGGCATCGACATCGATGCTCACCCCGAGTACGACCACTCCGCGACTCCGCATTCGTTCCTGCATATTCATCAATGAGGGCAACTCGGCGACGCACGGCGAGCACCAGGTTGCCCAGAAATTCAAAACCACAACTTGGCCTCGGAACTGATCCAGAACCACCTTTCGATCGGAGTCCTGAACAGTAAACTCTTTGGCGGCGGAGCCGACGCGGGGCGGCCGCGAGCCCGTATAGCAGGCGGTCGCGGCCGTACACGCCAGAGCCGCGAGCAAAGCGAACCGCTTCAAAACCCCTCCAGGATGTTGGAGACCAGCGTGCGCGCGAAATCCTGCGACAAACGCCGGAAGGCCGGCGAATCTTCCTCGAAGAAAGTCGCCAGGTCCTGTGAAACTTCATACTGCTCGCGGAAAAGATATGCGGGATTCTGGTACAAAACCTTTCCGCTGCGATCGGTCAGGCTCACTTTCATGCTGACGACCACCAGCACGCTGGCGGCGCGGCCGGTATTGGTGTCATAGGTGATCGGCGAGGCCACCGTCGAGAGCACCGTCCCGCTCAAGGTGGCGTCGGCATCATCGGATGAATTGTTGAGGATGCGGTAGTGTGTGCGCGTCGTAAACTCGCGCACGACCGATGCAGTCAGCATCTGCTCGATACGGTAAGTCAGCGTCTCGTTCTTGAAGGCTGGGATCGCGATGGTCTTGACGTTGTCGGGGAGCTGGACCGCGTGCCCAGCAGTGTGATAACCACAACTTGCGCTGAGCAAGAAAAGTACGCAGTACCCAGTACCCAGTACCCAGAGAAAAACTCTTCTCGGGACACGGGACTCGGGACTCAGGACTCTCATTGAATCTTCCCAGTCGGACGGGTCGCGGTTATGCTCTCGGCGCATTCGACAGCCGTCAGCGCAGAGATCCGCAGATTATCGGCCGCGGCCCACAGCCAGACGGCGTTCGGCTGCACTGCATCGGGCTTGATGAGAAGCTGGATGTCGCCTTGGCCGGCCGAGCTAACGTTGCTGGGGGAGTCTTCGTCCGCAGACGGCATGCTCACATGATCTCCGGCAAGACTCGCAGTGAGCTTTTCCAGATCAATGGCGGAATCCATCTCGACGTATAGCGCGAGCGCATGGCCATGAAAAATGGGGGCCTGCAAGAGAAACAGCGACGGACGCGGCGCGTTCTGTCCGGCAACTTTCTGATAATGCCGCAACACGCGGGCTTCGACCGAATTCAACGCTGGCTGCGATTTCTGGCCATAGCGCGCGAGCATATTGAAGGCGACCTGCGCATCGAAGATATCCTTCGGCAACGGCTGGAAGGAGAGCAGGTTCACGGTCTGCTGATGAAGCTCGTCCATGCCGCGCTGGCCGTGCTCCGAGGCGGGCTCAAAAATCGTGGCGGCCACACGAAGGATTTTTCCCGCCTTCTGCGCGCGCAATAACAGCAGCGCCAGCGTGACCGCGACCGGATGAGCCGTGACGCACGGTCCCGGCTGCAATTCCGGAGGCGCAACCTGCCCACGCTCGCGTTCGATCCAAAGCGAGCGCACGGTAGCTCCCGGGACGTCCTCAAGAGCAGCCGAAAGATCGATGATGGCGCTTCCCGCGTCGCGAGCGTCTTTCCAACTGCGCCGCGTGCTTTCCTGATCGGACGCGAAAAAGGTGAAATCGACGTGCTCGAACTGTTCGGCGCGAACTCGCTGGATGAAGCTGATCTCGTCGCCCATGGCTTCGAGCTGGCCGAGAGACTCGTCATCGTCGAGCAAGCGGATGTCCGCTGCCGGAAAATGGCGCTCGTTGAGCATTTCGGCAACTTCTTTCCCTTTGAGGGAAGCCGCCCCCACGATGGCTGCGCGATATAGCTTCGGGCGCGCCGCAAGTGGGGGAGGAGCCGGCGACGTTTTGACAGGTTCGTTCATGAAGTCTGCGAAGCCTCCTTATAGGACGGCGGCGGAGGCCCGGAACGGCGACGAAACATCCACTGCAAACGCCAGAAAACTCCGGACACCATGTAAAAGATCGCGAGGGCAAACAGCACCTTCCGTGAGAAAAAGAAAATCAGGCCGAAAAGCGCGGCGAGCAGAACAACGACGCGAAAGGGATGCCGAGAGCGAAAATCGATGTCTTTGAAACTGTAAAAGCGCCAGGTGCTGACCATCAGGTAGCCAACGGTCGTCACCATCGCTGCCCAGACGATGGCGGTGTAGGGTGATTCGAGTGGATCGCCCCCCGTAAAATGCACGACCGCGGCAACGACCCCGGCGCCGGCGGGAATCGGCATGCCTACAAAATATTTCTTCCCCGGCCGTCCGGGATTGGAAGGCTGCGGGTTGGCCGTGATGTTGAATCGCGCCAGGCGGCTGGCGCCGGCAATCAGGAAAAGGAAGCTTGCGATCGCGCCCACCTGCGTGAGTTTGATCTGCCAATGCCACTGATTCTGGGTCAGCAAAACCGGAGGCATGAGGTGGAAGCCCCAGGTCCAGGCCAACAACGCCGGCGATACGCCGAAGGTTACAGCGTCGGCAAGCGAATCCAACTCGCGTCCGAAATCGCTGCTGGTGCCGGTCATGCGCGCAATGCGGCCGTCGAGTCCATCGAAGAGTACGGCGAATCCAATCGCGATGGCGGCATTGTCGAGATGCCAGTACTCAGCCAGGCTGGCATGCATGACCTCGAGCATCGCGTAGAAGCCAAGGGCCATGTTAGCCGTGGTGAACAGCGAAGGCAGGATGTACATTCCCTTGCTGAGCCTGCGCCGCGGCTTGGGGTTTGGCTCCATCAGCGCGTCCTTTCGGCAGTCGAAACGCTTCCCACGGGTTCGCCAGCGCTTTGCGTTGGCAAGTATGCCAGAACACTGGCGCCGCCTTTCACGTGATCGCCAATCTTAACGTTCAAGCGCGCGGAGGAATCCAGAATCAGATCGGTTCGCGAGCCAAATTTGATCAGACCCACGCGCTGGCCGCGTTCGAGACGATCCCCGACTTTATGATGAAACACGATCCGCCGCGCCAGCAGCCCAGCAATCTGCTTGAACACGATGGTTCGGCTTTCGCCTTCCACGGTGACGATGTTCTGCTCGTTCAGCTCAGCGCAGTCTTTGCTGCGCGCGTCAAGAAACTTACCGCTCTGATGGCGAATATCGCGGATAACTCCGGCGATCGGCGAGCGGTTCACGTGGACGTCAAAAACGCTCAGAAAAATGCTCACCCGCTGGCATTGCTGATTTCCGAGTGTGATGGCGGAAACGTCGGTGACTTTGCCGTCAGCTGGGGAAACTACCGCACCTGGATCCTGAGGAATGGCGCGTTCAGGATCGCGAAAGAACCACAGGAAGAATGCCGCGAGCAACAGCGGAATAATCGCCCAGGCGGGCGACGTAAGCCATGCAATCAGAATAGCCGCCGCGATCAAGCCAAAACCGTAGAAGTAGCCATCACGAACCATGGGATTCTTCAATTATAGCTTGCCCGATTGCAGCCCTGGGCAGACCATGGCTGCTCTCGCGGGGTGCTAAGTTTAAATAAAAAAAGGCGCTTTCAAGCGCCTTGCGGAAGATAGTTTTCTCCTGCGGCGGCTGAACCGCCCGCAGACTGGCCAGTTCAGCTTTAGGCTACGTTGACGCCGTACCGCTGCCGATACTCGCGCTCAATTGACTCCATTTGATCCTTGAGGCGCAGTTTCAGCTTTTTGAGGCGGACTTCTTCGAGTTTTTCGTCTTCGCTTAGGTAGCGCTTTTGGGTGAGTGAATCGAGACGTTGTGCGTATTGAGTGTGCTCCTGAACCAGCCTACGGAATTCGTCATGACTGGTCAGGAGTTGGTCTCTCGGAGTCAGCATCCAGCAGACCTCCAAACCTGATATGGGCTCACGTTAACACAGTCGTAATATGGCGGACAATGCCAAAAAAGTGGTGCAAAAGCTGGTGCTGGCGGCCCGGTATCTCACTATGAGAACGATTTGGCTGGTCGCCACCGGTGCAGAATCGCGTCCTCTTGTGGATTGCTGTAGTAGGACTTACGGCGGCCGGTGATCCGAAATCCAGCCTTTTCGTACAGGGCGCGAGCGGGAAGGTTGGACTCCCGAACCTCGAGAAACACCGAGGCGTTGTTTGTTTTGGCTGCCTCGGCTAACAGTGCTTCCAGGAGCGCCTTGGCTATGCCGGACCGGCGGGCCGCGGGAGATACGACCACATTTTCCAGCTCCCACTCTTCTCCCAGATGCGCTGCAACCAGAAACCCAAGAATCTTGGTTGATTCTTCCGCTACCCAAACCGCTCTCGCAGACGGTTCCGACGTGCCGGAGAACAAGTCACGATACTGCGATTCCGACCAATGCGCGGCGGTTGCAGATTCGCGCTCCAAAGCAAGCATGGGGTCAATGTCATCGGGAGCAGCGCGGCGGATTAATGGCGACACCATAAGGAACACAGCTAACCGCGCCTATAATAACCGCCATGTCTCGGCATGTATCAGCGGATCTGGAAGGGGAACTGATAGCGGCTGAGTTGACTCCGTCCGAGAACATCGAGGGCGATGACGAAGAGGACACAGCGCTGCTGCAGAAGATGTGGGAGGAAGCCTGGCGCTACATCTCCTCCTTTGCATGGTGCAAGTCGGCGATAGCCTCGTATTTTGGCGGGGGCGTCGGGGGAATCTTCGCCGTCTTCTTCTTCCGTATTCAGCCTGGGCGTACCGGCGTAGACCCTTGGATATGGGTTATGGTTGGTGACGTCCCCTCAGCATATCTTCCGGTCACAGACTGCAAGTCTCCCGGCGAGGCGTTCAGAACTTACATTCGTGGAATGAAGAAATGGGTGGAATTAGCTCGCCAAGGCAAGGAAGGAACCCCGGAGCAAGGCGTTCCGCCAGTGAACGTGCCCGCAACACCGGAATGGGCCGAGCAACTGGACAAGAGACTTCAAATGTTGGAGTTCGTGATCAGCCCCTTCTTTGAGGGCGGAGCCGACGCGATCCACTGACGTCACTCCCGCTTGGCAAAAATCTCAGCATCGGAGCGGCGAATGTAATTCGCCTCGAGCTGTTCGGGACTGACGGTCTTCCCGGCCTGCAACTTCTGCCATCCAAGGCGGACGATCGCTTCGGTGCCGCACTTCCCAACCGTGATGACTGAGATGCCATTCTGCTCGATTGCGGAAGCGAGCGCCGCGTCCGGGGTGGCGAGAACGAATCCTCCCACCACCGACGCAAGCAGTTCCTGCTTCGGGAGCACCTGCTCGCGGATCAATGCAGCTGATTGATTGTCCACCGCATATTCCCCGGCAAATACCTCTCCTCGACCGGCGTCGAGCACAGCTAGCACCTTTCCCTGCCTTCCGGCAGCCAGCGCAACGACCTCAAGCAGCGAGACCGGCACGATCGGTCTGTGCAGGATCTCCGCCAGCGCCTTGATGGCGGCCAGGCCAACTCGAAGACCGGTGAATGATCCCGGGCCGGAGACAACGATGAAAGCGTCAATCTCCGTCTTGCGGAACTTGTGTTTCTCGAGCAATCCGGCAATCTGCAGCACAAGCTGCGCAGAAAAAGTTCCGCCCGCCAGCGGAACTTCGTCGATGACTTCAATCTGTTCGGGTCCGGCAACGCGGGCGAGTCCTACGAAGCCGTTCTTGCCGGAGGTGTCGGTAACGAGAAGGAGCATGGGACGCTCTACAGAATCGGCGGATTTGAAAGGGCGCAGCTTTAGCTGCGCCGGTAGCCGAAAAAAAAATAACCGGCTTCAGCTGAGGAAAATGACCTCAGGGCCTAAAGGCCCATCCTATAACCGCCGTATTTCGGCGCGGCTAGAAGCCGCGCCCTTTCAAAAAGTTATCCCTGCACCAACTCCAGCAGCACTCCGCCCGTGCTCGCGGGATGCACAAACACATATTCATGGCCGCCGGCACCTGTTTTGATTTCCTCGGAAACCAGCCGCACACCGTCTTTTTTCAGGCGATCGACTGCGTCGCGCAGGTTCGGAACTTTCATACAGACGTGATGCAGGCCTTCTCCGCGTTTGGCGATAAACTTCGCGATGGTCGAATCGTCCGAAGTCGGCTCCAGCAACTCGAGACGGCTCTCGCCGACGGGAACCATCACCAGCCGCACTTTTTCGTGCTCGACGGTTTCCTCGGGCGAAACGGTGAGGCCCAGCTTTTCGTAGATGGCCTTGGCCGCCGCGAGCGATTTCACCGCAATGCCGAGATGGTCAATCTGGAACATTCTCTGTTTAACCGTGCCGAGCAACCTTAAGCCTCTTTCGATAAGCCAAGATCCACAAGACAATTCCGCCGACAAAGCCGGACGCGTACGAAGCGTTGTGCGCCCACCAGTCTGCGAGAAAACGCCGATGCCGTTCAGGCGCGAGTAACGTCTCCACAAACTGCGGGACGACTCCAAAAAAATAACCTGCAATTCCCGCAATAAAAGCGCAAGCCGCCATGACAATCAACAGGCTGCGGATCATTGAGAACAGATCAGAAGCTCTTAGTCCGGGCCACGGTCCAGCCCGCGCGATGATCGCCAGCGGAATGCCCAGTATGACTCCGACCCACCATGTTGCGATCACACCCCAGCCGAATGCTAGTAGTGTCGGCGATTGCGTGCCGCCAAATATCGGTGGGTGAAAAACTGTGAAATACTCGACGCAGACTCGAGCTGTGATCTGATCGTGGATAATTCCATATCCGATCGCTGCCACCACGCACAGCGCGACAATCTTAAGGAATTGCATTTGGCGGAATCACTTATTCAGTCGACCACAGGCAATCTCTTCGATCAGAGTGTACGGATCTCGCTTGTGTTCCGCTACTTCCTGCGCTAGCCGCGCCAGATTTCCGTCACTGATCGATGCTCGCGCCTTCTCCAGCATCACATCGCGCAGCATATCGACCAGCCGCTCCTGCCAATTCTCGATGCTCTTCTTCAGCGCGCGATTCTCCTTCTGCAGATAGCTTTCATATTCTGCAATGGCGGCCGCTAACTCCTCGATACCTTTTCCTTCGCTCGCGACCGTCTTGACGATGGGCGGCGTCCATGCATCGTTTGTCTTATCGGGGCGAGTCGCGAGCGACTGCAGCGCGCGAATCTCGCGCTCGACGCGCTCGGCGCCCTCGCGATCACTCTTATTGATCACGAAAATGTCGGCGATCTCCATGATACCGGCCTTGATGGTCTGCACATCGTCGCCCATGCCGGGCACAAGAATCACAATCGTGATGTCGGCCAGACGCACGATCTCGACTTCGTCCTGCCCGACGCCGACGGTCTCGATCAAAATGATGTCGCGGCCTGAGGCGTCGAGTACGGTGGCGACATCGGCAGTGGTGCGGGCGAGGCCGCCGAGCGAGCCGCGCGTCGCCATGCTGCGAATGTAAATGCCCGGGTCGGCGAAGTGATCCTGCATGCGGATACGGTCGCCCAGAATCGCTCCTCCGGTATAAGGGCTGGTCGGATCAACAGCGATGATGCCGACCGTATAGTTCTCGTCGAATGCGGTTGCCCCACCCTTGTCCTCCCGATTTTGGAGGACAGGGTGGGGATTTCGGCTTTTTCGATATAACTTTGCAAGTTGATCGACGAGCGTGCTCTTCCCGGCTCCGGGTGCACCAGTCAGGCCAATGACACGGGCTTTCCCCGTATGCGGAAAAAGAGCTTTGAGCAAGTCGGACCATCCTGGCGCGCGGTTCTCGACCGCAGAGATGGCGCGGGCGAGGGCGCGTGTATCACCGGAGCGGAGGGACGCGATCAAGGAATGAAGCTGGGTTGCCAAGCGATCAGTGTAAAGCAGGAAGAGCGCCGGAGAAACCGGCGTGCCGGAAACGCTGGTCAGTAGCGCTCGACTCCGCAAGCGGCGCACATCCAGCGTGTGCTGGAGGCGACGGTAAGCGGCGTCCGGCAGAAAGGACAAAGAGTATCGGCGGCGGGAGCGATTTCCGCGAGCCTTTGCTTCAGGGTAGGCTCAAGCGGCGTTCGTAACAGGTGAAAAAGCAGGAATGCCGCGCCTATTAGCGGTGCAATCCGGAAGAACCACGTCGGGGCCTGGACGGGATCCTCCGCCCCGAACCAGAAGATTGCGGAAAGCAGGAGAAGGACTGCCAGGCCGAGCCACTTGAACGATCGCCGGGTCTTGATATGAACGTGCGGATCGCGCCCGCACTCGCTGCATTTCCAGTGTTTCCAGAAGCCGACAGGAAGGATCGGAACCCAGAAGATGTGCCCGACATCGAACGTACGCATGGCAACGGAACGGCGCGGTTTGGCGCATCCTAGGCAGTAATCATTGCGGAAGCCGACGCATTTCGGCCAGAAATGGTAAACGCCGTGAATGATGAACATAGTGCGTTGGAGAGTTTAATCCTTCAGCAACTGCCGCGGGATCACGAACACTGAGTCTCCCAACCAATCGATCCGACGCACCTTTCGACTTTGTGACAAAGAGACTGCCATGGCCTCAAGTTACGGGCCCGCAGGCTGTTTTCATTCTTCCCGCAAAGCGACCATCGGATCCAGTTTGGAGGCTCGTTGTGCAGGCAGCAACGTTGCCCCCACCGCTACAACGGCGAGAAGAGCAACCGCGCTCAAGAGCGTCAGGGGATCGTAGGACTTGAGTCCATAGAGCAATGACTTGGCGGCGCGCGCTCCGGCGAGTGACAGAAGTATGCCGGCACCGACGCCTATGCCCAAAAGCAGCCCGGCTTCCCGCAAGATCATGACGAGAATTCCTGCGCGATCGGCCCCGAGGGCCATGCGGATACCGATCTCGTTCGTGCGCTGCACGACCATGTACGAGATCACACCATAGAGGCCGACGGTGGCAAGCAGTGCGGCAAGCGCCCCGAAAAATCCTGAGAGCGTAGCCATCAGCCGTTCTTGCAGCATCGAGTCGCGGAGCATGGTGTGGAAATTCTGAAACGTAATGGCTGCATGAGGACTCACTTCGGCAGCCAGGCCGCGAATACGCGACGTCAAATCTGTGAAAGAGCCGCCGGAGTGAACCACCATTTGAATGTCCTCCCCTTGCCGAGTCTGCTGCGCTACCGGCAGATAGACGATTGGCTTGGGATCGTCGCGCAATCCACCGTACTTGGTGGTCACCACGAGACCGACAATCTGAAAATCGAGCTCGGGTTCGATAGAAGTGGCTTCACGCCGAAAGCTGCGTCCGATCGGATTCTGTCCCCCAGTAAACTCGCGTGCAAATTCCTGGTTTACGATTGCGACCTTGGGAGACGTCGGACTGTCCGTACTGTTGAAGTCTCTTCCGGCAAGCATCGGCGTACCCAGAGTGCGGAAGAAGTCCGGGGTTACGTAATTGAACAAGCTGACCTTGGATTTTGATTTGTCCGACCCGCTCATCCACACATCGTCATTCATGCCGCTGCCGCCGACCGGCACAATCGCCGCTTCCGCAGCGCTGTCTACTCCGGGCAGCGCCCGAACTCGATCCAGAATCCGGCGCTTGTATTCCAGTCGGTTCGCTTGCGGCACGTGCAGATCGGAGAAGTCGAGGTCGGTGACTAAGATTCCGTTCTCCTCAAAACCAGCCTGCACGGTCATCACATTGCGCAATGTCCGCGCGAAGAGAATGGCGCCGACCAGCAGAACCAGCGACATGGCGATTTGTGCGGCCACCAGGCCGCGCCGAAACCCGTGTCGTTCCTGAACTCCGGCAATGCTGCGTCCGCCTGCTTTCATGGCCGCCTGGGGCGAAACGCGCGTTGCCCGAAGGGCAGGTGCAAGTCCAAAAAGAACGCATGTAAGCGTGGCGACGGCCGCCGTGAAGGCCAGCAGCCTCCAGTCAGGCTGCAGATCGATAAAAAGCGAATTGCCTTCGGTCGTCAGGAAAGAGACCAGAAACCGGCTGAGCCATTGCGCCAAACCCAGCCCCAAAGCAGTTCCGAAAATGGCGAGAACCAGAGCTTCCGCCAGCCACTGCTGTATAACGCGAGCCCGAGACGCTCCCATCGCGAGTCTCACGGCGATTTCCCTTTCCCTCGCGGTGGCGCGCGCCAGCATCAGGTTGGCCAGGTTCGCACAGGCGATGAGCAGGACAAGTCCCGCGATTCCTAAGAGGAGCAAAAGGGGCGAAGAGTAATCCTCTCGGAGGCTGGAGACTCCACTACCGGCCGGAAGCAACTTGAACCGGAAGCTGCGGTACTGCTCGGCTCGCTGCCCTTTGAATGTGGCCGGCAAGGTGTCACGAAACAGATCTGGAGCAATGGAATTCAGCTGTGCCAGCACTTGGGCCTCCGGGACACCGGGCTTAGGCCGACCCATTGCGCTCAGCCACCACACATAATCCCGCTCCAAAGGATTGCCTTCGCCGCCGATCGCGGCCACTCCGCAAATGGGAAGAGCCACGTCGAAGCTGCTGCCGACCACAAGTCCGTAAAAACCGGCCGCTGCCACGCCAATAATCGGTACTGGCTTACCATTCAAGCTGAGTGCGCGCCCCAGGATGGAGGGGTCGCCACCGTATTCGTGCTGCCAAAACGGGTAGCTGATCACGGCTCCGGGAACGCCACATCCGCGCTGATCGTCGGCGTCGGCAAACAGCCTTCCCAGTGCGGGCCGGATACCGAGAACGTCAAAATAGTTCCCGCTTACCCACAACCCCGTGACCTTCCTCACCTCGCCGCCCGGCGAAAGATTGAACGAGTCGGGCGCCCACGCGAACAGCGAGGAAAAGACCTGCTGCCGTTGTCGCAGGGCATCCCACTGGTTGGTAGTCAACTCAGGGTGGTCGTTGATGAAGCTGCCGCTGCGTCCGCTCTTGAATGATTGAACGCGCACCTCCATCAACTCCCGGGCATTCCGAACCGGCAACATTCGCAGGACGACAGCGTCCAGCAACTGGAATATCGCGGTGTTCGCGCCGATCCCCAGCGCCAGGGAGAGCAATGCAATGAGGGAGAATCCCGGATTCAGCCGCAGGACCCGCAGTGCATGGCGGAGGTCCGCCCAGAACGCATCGAATGTCATCGCAAGAACCCCGTCGCGAAAGGATTTCGGTTCGTGGGTAACGCAAGTTGACTGCCACGTGCGAGGATGCCTATGTACCTGAATCGGTTAGCTTGTCCAGAATCGGACGGTAGATTTTGCGCCTTGATTCCGAACATTCCTGTTCGGAGGTGGACAGTCTGCGGGGAGTGGCGCGATGCCGGAGAAGGCGCTCAATCCTTCAATAACTGCCTTGCGACCGCCAGCCGCTGAATCTCGCCTGGAGCCCCTACGAACTGATGAACGCGCCACCCGGACCGATATTCAGTATTTTGCGAGCCAGACGGCCGAGGACGGGATACTCAGCCCATTCGCCGCGTCCAGCTTTGATTCCGTAAACAATTGCCATGACAATCATGACGACCCACATTCCCATCCAACCCAGCCATATAAGTGGCATGAGCAGAAAGAAAGCCGGTGGGGGCGGGGCGCTCTTCCCTGCCGGAAGATGGGCCATCATGGCAAAAACCCCCACAAACCATACAAGCATGAATACACCCATTAGGACGACGTAAAGAATCTGCAAGAAGAGCGCCTGCAAGGCATGAAACGAGGTGAACCTGGAGTCTCTTTTCATAACGAATATAATCAGCGGTGCAATCCACCATCCAACCACTTGCAGCACGTGAGCCAGAATGGCCATTGTGCGTTCATCTTGGGTGGGACTGCCGGGCATTGGTGCTGACGTTTCTGCCATATCAATTCTCGCGACAGATTATCCCAAAGAGAACTGCAAACTGCATTCTCAATCCTTCAGCAATTGCCTCGCGATTACCAGCCGCTGAATCTCGCTCGTGCCTTCACCGATTGTGCACAGCTTCACGTCGCGATAAAACTTTTCGGCGGGATAGTCCTTGATGAAACCGTATCCGCCATGAATCTGCACGCCTTCGTTCGCGCATCTCACCGCAACTTCACTGGCGTAGAGCTTCGCCATCGACGATTCCTGCGTGGTCTTCATGCCGGCGTCTTTCATCGAAGCGGCGCGCATGGTGAGCAGCATGGCGGCATCGATCTCGGTCGCCATGTCGGCCAGCTTCCACTGGATCGCCTGAAAATCGCTGATGGCCTTGCCGAACTGGCGGCGCTGCTTGGAATATTTCAGTGCAGACTCATATGCGCCCTCGGCCATGCCCAGCGATAGTGCCGCAATGGAGATGCGGCCTCCGTCGAGCACGCGCATGGCATCAGGGAATCCCTGGCCTTCGGCGCCAAGCAGGTTTTCGGCGGGAATGACACAGTCTTCGAAGATGAGTTCGGCAGTGTCGCTGGCGCGGAGTCCGAGCTTGTTTTCTTTCTTGCCCGGGCGGAATCCCTTGGTGTCTTTCTCGACGACGAACGCAGAAATCCCATGCGTATGCGCAGTGCGGTCGGTGACGGCAAGCACGACAACTACGTCGGCATAGTGGCCATTGGTGCAGAAAGTCTTGGTTCCGTTGAGAACCCACGTATTGCCTTTGCGGACGGCCGTCATGCGCGCGCTGCCGGCGTCGGAGCCGGATGAAGGCTCCGTCAATCCCCACGCGCCGATAAATTCGCCCGTAGCCAGCTTGCTGACATATTTCTTTTTCTGCGCTTCGTTTCCGGCGAGGAAAATGTGATTCGAGCAGAGCGAGGTGTGCGCGGCCACAATGATGCCGACGGATCCATCCACGCGCGAGAGTTCCTCGATGGCAGTCACGTACTCAACATATCCCATGCCCGCGCCGCCGTACTCCGGAGGGAAGATCACGCCCATGAGTCCCATCTTGCCGAGTTCCTTCATGGTGGCGAGCGGAAACTCGCCCTTCTCGTCCCACTCCATGACGTGCGGCTTGATCTCGCGCTCGGCAAATTCGCGTACGCTCTTTTTCAACTGCAACTGCTCGTCGTTCAATTGGAAATCCAAGATTCCTCCCGAGACACTCGGCCTGCCCCTCGCTCCAAAAGCGGATCAAGGGGGAAATATTGATTAAAACATCAGCGCCGGAAAGGAAGAAGTTACTTGCGGCCAGAAAGGAAGAAGGGCGGGAACACCGCATGAAAACTGGCGATTTCGCGAGTTTTGCCGGATCGCCCAACCGACCGGATGGTTTGGCCTTTGCGCCGCAACGCTCTTCGGTAGCCGGCGCGCCGATCGGCTGAAATTATACGCCCGCCAGCTGCGTGCGATTCCCGCGTCTCACAAAACCGCTGAGACCCGGGGCAGCGCCGCACCGAGGAACTCCTGAAAGACTTCGTTGGAGAGCAGCCGTCCGCGGGCCGTGAGGCGGATCGTATCGCCGTGCCGCAGCAGCAATGCATCTCGACATAGATCGGAGATAACAGGCCGGAAGTTTGCAATGGCGGACTCCCCGAACTTGCCAGCTATATCGCCCAGATCGACTCCATGATTCAGGCGCAATCCAAGGAAGAAGCTTTCCTCTAGCGCTGTCGCACTTGTGACTGGCGTCTTCTGCAGCGTAAGGGCGGCGACATATTGATCAAAATTGTCAGCCGTGGCGAAGCGCACGGCTTCGGCCGACGAATCTCTGGAGAAGAGCATGGAATGCGCGTCCACGCCGAAGCCGAGATAAGGCTGGCGCGTCCAATACTTCAGGTTGTGGCGAGACTCAAATCCGGCGCGGGCGAAATTCGAGATTTCGTATTGCGCGACGCCCGCGGTTTCCAGCTTTTCACATGCCGCAAGATAAAAATCCGCGACGGCATCTTCATCCGGAACGAAATGGGCGTGGTACTTCGTGCCTCCGGCGATCAATTCACGCCCGAGCCGCGAGTCTTCGTCGACTTCAAGCATATACACACTCACGTGCGGAGCACCGGTGGCAATGGCCTCGTCGAGCGATTGCTGCCAGCTGTCCGTCGTCTGATGCGGCAGGCCGGCGATCAGATCGATGTTGATATTTGTAATACCAGTAGCGCGCAGGCGAGCAATGTCGCCCAAAATCGTGGAGCGTTTATGAAGCCGACCGACGGCGGCGGCCTCGCCGTCCACAAACGATTGCACTCCCAGGCTGACGCGATTGACGCCGCAAGTGAGCAATGTGCCCAGCAGTTCGGAAGACAAAGTTCCGGGCGCACACTCAACCGTGATTTCCGCATCGCGGGTGAGAGAAAACTGCGCCCGGACTTCGTCGAAAATTCGGCGCAGTTGGCTGGCTTCCAGAACGGTGGGCGTGCCGCCACCGAGATAAATGGAATCCACCTCTTTTTCGAATTTCCCGCCCAGTTCCGTTGCGATGCGCGGTGTATCGGCAATGTCGTTGCACACTCGATCGACATAGCGTTCGAAGAGGGCATGCGAGAACACGTCCGAAGCGAAGTTGCAATAGCTGCACTTCGTGCGGCAGAACGGGACGGAGATGTAGATGCCCAGAGGCACGGTATGGGTTCGTTCGGGCGCTATTTGAAAAAACCTCAAGGGCTAAAGCCCCCTATTCTTGGCGGTGCTTGGCGGCACGGTTGAAGCCGTGCCCTTCCCAAATCAACTACGAAACTCAGATTACTGATTATCCCATTTGCGTCGGGGAGTGGTTACACCAAGCCCACTGCTGTGAACGCGGCTTGGGCTTCCGGATTCTGCATGAACGTGTTCCAGACAAAATTCGTGCGCTGATTTTCCGCCATCAGCATCGTAATGCCTGCGTCGATGCCGAGGACATCCGAGTCATACCATCCGGTCAGCGGGTTGAAAGCGTCGACAAATCCGTAGCGCTGCCACGCCTGCGGGTATTTTGAACGAATATTCCGCAACACAGCGATGCAGTCTGAGGTATCGAATGCCAGGGATCCGCCGCAGGCGCAGGGCACGATACTGCCGTCGATCGAGCCCAACGCTGGTGGGCCGCCCCAGACGGCGTATCCCTTCGCCGAATCGGACGCAGTGATTCCCCACAGGTTCGACGCGTAGTCCGAGAACTGATTCTGCAGCGACTGGCAAAACAGTTTATGCGCCTGCGTCGCGATCACCGAATTATCGAAGTAGTCGGTGTACTTGTCCGACTTATTGCGGAAATCGAACCAGGCGTGCGAATACTGATGAATGAATAGTGGTGCGTAGAGATTGGTGACGTACGTGAGGCCGTCGTAGGTTAGAGTTGGCCGGGAGAAGGCGTCCCACGAAGACGCGGGGACAGGGTTCGTCGGCGATCCGATCGCGAGTAGATAGAGCATCATCAGTTCGCTGTAGGTATCCCAGCGTGTCGTGATGAAACCGCTCTCCGGCGTCCACCCCATTGAAAAGGTCGCTCCGCTGTTGAGCATCCACGGCCAATCGATGTTGTTGTAAATCTGCGTGGCCAGTCCCTGAATTTGGGCATCCTGAAAATATTGACGGCAAGTGAGAATCCCGCAAAGCAGGATCGCGGTGTCAATCGACGAAACCTCGCTGGTGCCGCTGCGAGCGCCGGTGTCCATGTCGACGAAGTGATAGAAGAATCCGTTGGTGGTCGCCTGCAGGATCGCCTGCTGATTAGCAAGAAAATTCAACGTAGTCGCAACTCGCGTCTCAATCTGCGAAGCATCTGCATAGCCGCGTTGGTGGCCGATGCAGAGGCCAGTCAGCCCGAAACCTGTCGCAGCGATGCTCGCCAACGTTCGCGTATCGTTGCCGGCAGCGAGAGCACGGTCTTTGACCAGCCCAGTCGAGGAACTCGCCTGCTCCCAGAAATACAGGAAAACTGCCTGCTCGATCTGGTCGAGAAATTCGTCATCAGAGATCGGGGGTGGAGGCGGCTGGGTCGAACTGTTGGGAGCTGAACCGCCGCATCCGGCCATGCCGGCCAAGCCGAGGATTGGGAAACTCGCGGCGGCTCTAACCGAATATTTCAGAAGCTGACGGCGAGTAAGCTGTGGGGGGCGTGGCGTCATTCGAGCACTTCTTGGAAGCGGAACCGTCCATTGTAGTTTGTTCTGCGTGAAGCTTTTCCATCCGCCCGCCCTGCTCGGCCATCTATTTGAGGTACCCTGTTTGAGACGGCACTGGCGAGCCGTTTGCTCGGGCAGTGCGGGTGAGGTCCGACACCATACCCGCCTGGATGACAACGCAGCTGAATCAAGATCCATGGCCCAGGAAGAGGAAATTCTCGGCAAAGCGTACGACAGCCGGCTGATGCGGCGGCTGCTGACCTACCTGCGGCCGTACCGGTTGCAAGTGGCGATCGCGCTGGTCTCGATTATTCTGAAATCTTTCTGCGATGTGCTCGGGCCATATCTCGTCAAAGTGGCTATCGACCGCTATCTTGCCCCGGTGCCAGCCGCGGCTTCCGGCATGTGGAACTGGCTCAGCCCTCGTCCCTTGACCGGCATCGCGCAGATTTCCTCGATCTACGTCAGCCTGCTTGTGCTCACTTTCATCTTTGAGTTCCTCCAGACCTACTTCATGCAGTGGACCGGGCAGCAGGTGATGTTCGACTTGCGCAGCCAGATTTTCCGGCACCTGCAGCGCATGCACGTCGCATTCTACGACAAGAATCCGGTGGGCCGGCTCGTGACGCGCGTGACGACCGACGTGGACGCGCTGAATGACATGTTCACTTCCGGCGTGGTCTCGATTTTCGAAGATTTATTCGTGCTGCTGGGCATCCTTGGGATCATGCTGTGCATGAACTGGAAGCTGGCGCTGATCACGTTTGCCGTGCTGCCCGGCATCGGTTTCGCGACGAAACTCTTTCGCGACAGGGTTCGCGATTCTTATCGGCGGATTCGTACTGCGATTGCCCGCATCAATGCTTACTTGCAGGAACACGTCAGCGGGATGGTCGTCCTACAGTTGTTCAATCGTGAACGCAAAGCGTACGAGCGATTCTCGGAAATTAACCGCAGCCACATGGACGCCTACAAGGACGCCATCCTGGCCTATGCGACCTACTATCCCGTTGTTGATTTCTTCTCGGCGGTGGCGATTGCGTGCGTGATCTGGTTCGGCGGGCAGGACGTGATTCGTAGCATCGTGTCAAAAAGCGTTTCCGTGGAGTTTATCAACGGTCATCTCGGCCTCCATCTCGTGCCGGTCGCAGCATCGCTGGGTGTGCTGATCGCTTTTACGCAGTACGCGCAGCGCTTCTTCCGCCCGATCATGGACTTCAGCGAGAAATACAACATCCTGCAGGGCGCGATGGCGGCCAGCGAGCGCATCTTCAAGCTGCTTGACACCCCGGTAGACGTTGTGTCGCCGGCCGTGACGAAGGCTCCGAAAGGTCCCGGCCGAATCGAATTCGACCACGTCTGGTTCGCATACCGAGATGCACCTGTGCCTGAGTCGGGCACCGACCATGTAGGGACAGCCGCCTCGGCTGTCCATGTCGAGCGACGCTCGACAGCATCAGGGAATGGGGATTCCCACCCTGCGAACATCGCGCAGGGTGGGGCAGCCTCTGGAGTTTCGGCTGCAAATGACTCAAACCCCGACTGGGTGCTGCGCGACGTCAACTTCACAATCGAGCCCGGAGAGACCATCGCGGTTGTCGGACACACCGGCGCCGGCAAGACCACGATGATCTCCCTGCTGCTTCGCTTCTATGATGCGCAGAAGGGCGCGATCCGCATCGATGGAGTCGACGTCAGGGAGATGGATCTCGCCGACCTGCGCGGCCGCTTCGGCGTCGTCCTGCAGGACCCGTTCCTGTTTACCGGGACGATCGGCGGCAATATCCGTCTGGGGACGGATCGCATTCAGGACGCGCACGTACAGCAGGCCGCCGAAGACGTGAATCTCGCCGAGTTCATCCGCACGCTGCCGAACGGATTCAATGAAGAGGTACGCGAGCGCGGATCGACGCTCTCCACCGGACAGAAGCAGCTCATCTCGTTTGCGCGAGCGCTGGCGCATGACCCGAAAATTCTGATCCTGGATGAAGCCACGTCGAGCGTCGACACTGAAACTGAATTCCGCGTGCGCGACGCGCTGGCCCGCATGGTCGAGGGGCGGACGTCGCTGATCATTGCGCACCGGCTGTCGACGATTCAGCGCGCTGACAAGATCATCGTGATGCACAAAGGCCAGCTGCGCGAGATGGGCACACATCAGGAACTGCTGGCCAAGCGCGGGATTTACTACAAGCTGTATCAGCTGCAGTACAAGGATCAGGAGATTCCGGTAACGCCGGCGCCCTCGCCGGCGAACGCAGGCGAGTCGACGGTCAGCGCGGATGACTAAGGATCCTTGACAGGCCTGCAGAATCCAATACTATTTCGTCGACTTGGAGACCAAGAATGTTCGGCTTCTCTGCGAAGCTGCCAATCAACGAGGAGCAGCGCCTGTGGGTGAACGACGGATTCCGTCGCCTCGAGCGAGTTCTAGGCCGGAATCGTATGCTGCAGGCACGAGTAATTGAGCCCACTGCAGAAGATTTTCCTGATCCATATTCCAAAACGCCGGAAGCAGCCTTGAAGATGTTTGCTCGCGTCTGTGAGTACATGCAGGTGGATCGCGGTAGCATCGAATTTGAGGTCTTTCCGGACGAGACCGAGGAACTCAGGGAAATCCTTCCGTCCTGGCGTAGCGACGGCGGCACTCGCGCCGCTGGCATGTATCTCCATGGCCACGGACATGACCGAGCGAACGAAACGGGAAGAATGGTGGTGGCCATTCGCGGCAACATGCTAAATGATCCTCTCTCTCTAGTGGCCACGATTGCTCACGAGCTAGGCCACGTGATTTTGCTTGGCGGAAATCTCCTCGACAACGATGACAAAGATCATGAACACCTGACCGATCTGTTGACGGTTTTTCTCGGGATGGGTATTTTTAGCGCTAACTCTGCCGCTCGCTTTCGCCAATTCCAAGACGACCGTCGCAGCGGCTGGTCCACGCAGCGCCTTGGGTATCTTCCTGAGCCAGTTTTTGGATATGCCTTGGCGAAGTTCGCCCTCGAACGCGGTGAGGACAAGCCAAGTTGGTCGCGACACTTATCTCCCAACGTCCATTCCGATTTCAAACATTCCAAACGCTGGCTCGAACAGAATCCTCAGTACGTTCCTATTGCAAAGCCGATCGGATGACGAAACCAGGCGCCGCCACGGCGGCGCTTCTCTTACAATGCTCTGTGCTCATCCTGATCTCGGCCGGGGAAGCGTCCGGCGAAATGTATGGCGCGCAGCTGATTGAAGCCCTGCGGCGAGCCGCGGAAATCCCCACCCTAAACTCGCCAAAAAGCAGCGAGTTTAGGATGGGCCACCCACTACAGTTCTTTGGCGTTGGCGGCGACCGCATGCGAGCCGCGGGATGCGACACGGTGGTCGATGCCAAAGACCTCGCAGTGGTCGGCATCACCGAAATCCTAAGTCATCTTCCAAAAATTCTCGGGCTCTACAAGCACCTGATTCGGGAAGCGGACCGGCGCAGGCCCGATCTTGCCATCGTCATCGATTCGCCGGCATTCAACTGGCGAGTGGCGCGACAAATGAAAAAGCGTGGCATTCCCACCGCGTACTACGTCGCACCTCAGTTCTGGGCATGGCGGCAAGGACGCGTGCGGCTCATCCGCGATTACATCGACAAGGCGCTGGTCATTTTTCCGTTTGAAGAGAAGTTTTATCGGGATCGTGGCGTGGATGCGACGTTTGTCGGACATCCGCTGGCGGATTTGCCGATGCCCTCGATTAGCCGTGAAGACTATGCCGCGCAATTCAATCTCGATCCGGCGAAGCCGTGGATCACGCTCATGCCCGGCAGCCGTGTGAAAGAAGTCCGAATGAATCTGCCGACCATTCTGGAATCGGCGGCATTGCTCGGATCAGAGTACGAGTTTCTTCTTCCGGTCGCGGCAACGCTGGATCGAGCGTCGCTCGAAGGCTTTATTTCCTCGTCTGTGCCTCCCGGGTCTCGCAAAAGCGGCGAGACCCGGGGCACCCCGTTGCCCAAGACCATGCTCGTCCCCGAGGCGCTGCCTGCGCTTCATCACTCCCGCGCCGGAATTATCGCCAGCGGCACGGCGACAGTCGAAGCAGCGATGATGAACCTTCCCTTCGTCATGGTCTACCGCGTTTCGCCTCTGACCTACTTGCTTGGCAAACCGCGGGTGAAGGTGCCGCATTTTGCCATGGTCAACCTGATCGCGGAGGAGGAAGTCGTCCCGGAGTTGGTGCAGCGGGATTTCACGGCGGAAAATATAGTCGCGCGCATGAAAGAGATTATCCCTGACGGTCATGCGCGCAGCCGAATGCTCGATGGGCTGGCGCGAGTTAGGGAACGGCTGCGGGGACCTGCTCAAGAGAGAGCGATGCATACTGCTGACCGCGCGGCGGAGATCATTCTTGCGCTGGCGCGCCCGTTGTAGCAGGTTCCTCGTCGCTTCGCTCCTCGGAATGACATCATGGAACGGGCGCAATTGAAACCACAATTTCAGCTTAACCTTGTGCTTCCTACATCTTTTGCGTCAGAATCTTCATCATAGGAAATAAGTTACGTTCCTGGAGATCTCCTGAATGCACGTTGACCTGCGGCGCGGTCTGAGCGTCCTGACGACTTCCCTGGCT
>Ga0335081_10000450_pt1 | contig 72548 bp, 67 predicted proteins | sample Lox_Sample_35_FD_206713 | JGI IMG/M metagenome (GOLD analysis project Ga0335081, IMG submission 206713) | Soil microbial communities from Loxahatchee National Wildlife Refuge, Florida, United States - Lox_Sample_3.5 | ecosystem: Environmental > Terrestrial > Soil > Wetlands | place: USA...
TGAAGCTCCCGCCAGCTTGAATACATAAGCTTGTTTCCGGGAAGGTGGTCTAATTTTGCCGGCTCCACGCGGTGAGCAAGTTTCACAGGCTCGCCGCTCGCCGGAATGAAATAATACCATCGACGTGTCGACATGGCATGCGGGTCCATCCCGAGAATTTTCAAGCCCATGTGGTCGCGGTTATGGAAGTCGAAGAACAACCAGCCATCGATGCCCAGGGATTTGATCGCGGTTTGGATTTTTTGAAGTTCCATGGATGCTCCGGGTTTTTCACAAGTTATGAAAAGACGGCGGTTGATTCAAAGCTAGGCGGGCAACCCCATAAAAAAACCGACCCGCTGTGGGGTAGCCAGCAGGTCGGTACGGATAGTCCGAGGATTCTTGGGGTAGGGTGGGATCCTCGTCGAAACTCGTTAATAAACCCGGCTTTAATATAGTTGCGCGTTTTTGTTAATGCAAGTGAAAAATTTGAAATTTTTAAGTAAACGTTACACTTGGGTTAACTTTAGATCATCAAACCTTGTCAAGTCGCAAGGTGTCGGTAGGCTTCAATCAACCCTCCAGGAATAATGCAACATACGGCGCAATTCCTTATATTAAATTTTGAAGTGAGCAGAATTTATTGAGCATTTTCGGAAGAAATCATAAAAGAATCCTCGTCGCAAGGCCGGACAGAATAGGTGATGTTGTCCTCTCGACGCCGGTCTTTCACACACTGAAAGATTCATTCCCGGGTTCGTTTATTGCTGCCCTCGTTTCACCTTACACGGGTCCGCTCTTGAAGGGAAATCCTTACATAGATGCGGTCATCACGGACGGTCCTGCCAGAAAAAATCTCCGAATGAAGGTAAGGGAACTTCGTAAATACAAATTTGACACGGCCCTTCTTCTCATGCCGACGAAACGTCTCGCTTACATGACGTTTCTTGCAGGGATTCCTTACCGTGTTGGAGTTGGGCGTATTCTGTATGAAGTTATTACGCTCATGCATGGAGTCTCAAGAAGAAAATACAATCCGCTGAGGCACGAGTCCGAGTACATGCTTGATCTGGCAAGGAGGATCGGCGCGCAGAAAATATGGACGCAGCCGGAAATCTTTTTGACCACGGAAGAAAAAGATTTTGCACATGAATTCTTAATGCGAAAAGGGTTTGATTTGGGCCGTGCCATCATCGCCATCCATCCTGGCAGCGGGCATTCTTCTCCCAGCTGGAAACCCGAAACGTATTCCGCGTTGGCGAGTATGCTGGTACGGAACGGTACACAGGTGTTCGTGACGGGCGCGGACCACGAGAAATACATCGAGGAGTTTTTCTCAAAGATCACAGGTAAAGACATAAGAACATCTTTTGGTGAGCTCTCATTACGCGAGATGACTTCGGTTATCTCTCAAATGAGTTTGCTAATCTCTTCCAGCACGGGGCCGATGCACATAGCGGCGGCAGTCGGCACTCCTACAGTTTCGACATTTTGCCCGTTGACTGCCTGCTCGCCGAAATTATGGGGGCCAATCGGCGCGTCTTCAGCACATAAAGTAATCCTTCCGCCGGAAAATTTTTGTAAGACACAATGCCCCGGTGACCCGCATGTCTGCACGTTCGGGGATGGCACGAGCGGAATCGCCGTGAGGGAAGTGTTTGATGCCGCCGTTCAGACAATTCGCAAGACCGAGGAAATTCCCGTGAGCGGAGTGTCCGGTTTTTCCAGCGAGATGCAGCGACTCCGATGATAATTCGCCAGGCATCTTCCAGCGATGTCGATTCCATAGCTTCACTTCTGTCAAAATCTTTTCTGGAAGATACTTCCATCGTCCGCGTCAGCATAGAAAATAATCCGCGCTATTCGTTGTCCGACATGTTTGTCGCCGAAGACAAGAGCGTGAACGCCGGGATCGTGGGTTGTTTGCGAATAACTCCGCTTGAAGTCTACTCTCGCGGAGTAAGGATGCCGATGGGCGGTATCGCCGCAGTTGCGGTTCAACCGGAAGCGAGAAGGCGTGGAATTGCAGAAGCTCTCATGGAAGATTCATTGAGAAGGATGTACGAAATGGACTACCCTATCTCCATGTTGTTTCCATTCAGGCATCACTTCTACAAAAAGTTCGGTTACGGCTATGTTGGGGCCGTGATGCATTACGAATTTGCGCCGGCTAATATTTGTAATTTTTCTTCGACAGCAAATTCGTCATTAAGAGAGGAGCGGTCTCATGTTCGTGCATTCGCAAAGGGAGACAAAAGCAAGATAAAAAGAGTATTGCAGCAGGAAATACAGGCGAATGGCGGATTCACCGTTCTGCGGAATGATAATTTCTGGGATCTGGTGGTCTTTCCAAAGTTCAAGGATGCTTATGTCTACGACGACGGCGAAATAAAGGGATATGTCGCATTTGAAGTCTATAAGGAACATGCTGCAGCCGATGGGCTCGTCGGGGAGACTGTTTTGAACATAAAAGAATTTGTCGGACTTGATGCCATGGTGCATCGTGGTCTATGGGGCTTCCTTGGCGCGCTCCGGGAGCAGGTGACCCGCGTAAAATTTCTCGCTCCAGCGGATTACCCGGTCCATCTTTTTCTGAAGGAACCGAGCGAGTCCCATTACAGGAGATTGTTCTTCGAGTATAAAACTTTTTCAACACTCGCGTCAGGTTTCATGATGAGAATCATAAATGTCCCGAGCGCGCTCAGCAGGTTGCGCCATAACATTGATCTGCCGGCAGACTTTGTAATTAAGATCAGTGATGGCAACCTTCCGATGAACTCGCGGACTTTCAACCTGCATGTACACAACGGCGAGACGACAATCGATGAAACGAGACAAAACGTGCAGTTTGAATCGGATATTGAGATATTTTCGCAGATTTATGCCGGCTTCTTAAAGCCCAGCGACGCATTGAAACTCGGCTTTGCGCGCGGCGGAAAATTGATCGCAGCAAAACTTGATGAACTTTTTAAGGCTCCTGCACCGTTTATATATCAGTACGACATTTTCTAATCAACAGAGAGAAAAATGAATCTGATTTCGATGGTGGTTCTAGGCGTTTTGAACTTTATAAACATGGGTTGCAAAATGAATAATGGTGCTGATGAGAGTCTAAAGTGGACGAATATTACCGATGGCATGAAACAGGCATCGACCGCAAAGAAGAAAATGCTTGTCGACGTCTATACCGATTGGTGCGGCTGGTGTAAAAAAATGGAAAAGGATACTTACGGCGACGACTGCGTAAAAAATTACCTTGCACAGAATTATGTTCTCATAAGATTGAATGCGGAGAGTGATTCTAAAGAAACCGTTGGCAATGAGGAGGTAACACAGGCGGATATTGCATCCGCGTTTCGAGTGGACGGTTATCCTACGACGGTTTTTTTAACGGCCGATGGTCAGCGGATTACTTCTGTTCCGGGATACATGAAACCGGCCGAATTTTTACAGGTACTGAAATATATCGGCGAAAACTATTACGAAAAGATGAATTTCCAGGATTACTTGAACTCGCAGAGCGTGCCGGCGAAATAAAAGATGAACAATTATTGACTGTTTGCGATTAGCACTCACCAGACGAATCCCTACTTTCTCCCGGTGGAAGGATAATAAGAGATAACAAGAGGAGTCCTTCTGCTCCACGGTTTTGGATTTTTGGCCATTTCAACCTTTTGTCTGGTTGTGCGTCTGACGTTGAGGTAAAATCGTAATTGAAATAAAATTCTAGTGTGAAATGGAAAACAGAAATAGGCTGATCTTCCTGGATATTCTCAGGGCAATCGGTGTCATGTTGATGATTGAAGGGCATACGCTGGATGCCGTTTTGAGCCCACTGTACAGAGATGGCTCCACATTCATGTTTCAGCTGTGGACTTTTTTTCGCGGACTGACCGCGCCGTTCTTTTTCTTCTCCGCCGGACTTGCGTTTGTGGTGGCGACGGTTAAAAACGATTTTGGAGGCCTTAGTATTTCTAACAGAACAAAATCCAGGCGCATCAGAAGAATAGCGACGCTGCTGCTATTGGGATATGGTCTGCATTTTCCTCTTGAACTTCTTTATGAGCCGTCAGGTGTTCCATCATATAACTTAAAGATATTTTTCTATGTGGATGCGCTGCATGTAATCTCATTGTCACTTCTGGTAATTCTCGTCATTGCGTTGTTCGCGAAAAAGGCAGAGGCATTGCTTCGTTCTTATGTTATCGCTGCCGTTTTATCGCTCGCAATTGCGCCGGTGGTTGAGCCCATCAGGTGGGAAAATTTTCTCGCTCCGTTTTTCTATTCCTACCTTACATTCCGTTCCGGGTCGTTTTTCACTTTTTTCCCCTTTTCGGCTTATTTATTTGCCGGAGCTTCTTTCGGCGCTGCCTCGCTTACTATGCCGATTGAAAGCCGTTCCCGCGCGTTGTCCGGAAATTTCATGAAAGCCTCTATCGTCTCTCTGTTATTGTTCCTCGTTTTCTTTCCCATCCAGCTTCTGTTTGTTTCTCTCTATGTCGACTACTGGCGTGCCTTGCCGGCGATAAATTTTTTGCGATTCGGCATCGTAGGACTTGTAGCTTCCATGGTCGGTTACTTGAGTCTGAAGGTTAGGCATTTTCCGAAAATTATCCCGGCGCTCGGCAGGAATTCCCTCACGATCTATGTCGTGCACCTGATGGTCGTTTACGGTTCGCCGATAAATCTCGGCCTTACGCAGCTGATTCCGGAAGGGACAAACTCCGCGGTTGCAATTCTTCTCGTCGTTGGAGTTGTGTCGTCAATGGTTGGAATGGTCTACGGGATAGAAGCCTACAAAGTGAGGAAGAGGAAAATTGAAGTTATTACTGTCAGCGAAATAGCGAAGTAAAAACTTTCTTATCTTGCTTCGTGGAGAATTTTATTCTTCACCCAGTCTTCCATTTCGATCTGCATTGCAACTTCGTCACAAACCGGAAACTTCAGACAGTCGATACAAATGCTCCAAACTTTGTGCGGAAGCAGCTGCTTGTCGATAGTCTTAAATCCGAGTCTTTCGAAGAAATGCGGCTTGTAAGTAAGAGCGAAAACATGCCTTAAGCCGAGTTCGACTGCATCGTTCATTAAGGCTTCAACGACCTGTGTACCGAGGCCTTTGCCTTGGGTGTCGGTGTGAACTGCCAAGGAACGAAGTTCGGCGAGGTCGTTCCACGTTATGTCCAATGCACCGCAGGCGAGTATCAAATCCGAAGCCTCCGGCGAAGACCCTCCATTATTTCGGTTCTCTGAGTCCGTAGAAGCCGCAACGAAATAGTTCCTTACCTGTTGTAAGACCTGGCTTTGAGAGCGGTAAAGCATTTCTCCTTTTTCCGCGTAGGAATTTATCAATGAGACGATCTGCGGAACATCGCAGACTTTTGCACGCCGGATTTTTATGCTTGAAGTTTTGTTATCAATCTCCAACTAACGTATCCTCTCTCTTTGTCACCTTTATATCCTGAAGTTGCGAAGCTTTTATTCTTATTTCAAGGTTAAAACCACGATATGCACCTATCGGGTTCCATGTGAGATTCATCTCCCAGCAATGCAAGTCGCGGTAGACGTGCACCGTAGGAACAACGATCTGATGATTTAAGATATCGTAGCCGCCGCTGAACTTGATATTCCAGTTATCAGTGAGGTTAAATCCCAGGTTCAAGCTGAGGCTTGCCCTTTGTTGGAGCACGTCCGGCTCGGGTTTGTCTCGGGTATAAACGATTCCGAAGCTCAAATTCCACGGTATGCTGAGATCTGGAGACTCAACCTGCTGGTAAAAACCGTTATACTGCTGCAATGCTTTCAGTGAGTCTTGTTGCTGCGCCAGAGAATCAGGTGATTGCGACTGATGAGAGGATGCAGACTTCTTGCTCTGTCCTTGCAGCGAAGTAGAAAGGCTGAGTGAAAAACTTGTCATGTCGGGAAGTTTTCCTTCCGACCACAGATATTTATTTATTCTTGCTCGGACAGTGGAGGCTGTGTCGAATTTATAAAAGTCGAAATTTGCGTTTCCGCTGAAATCGAATTTCTGAGCGATGTTGGTGCGAAAACTTGTGGAGAGCGGTGCCAGCTTCATCGAGTCGGCGGCAAAATTATATGATGTACTCAAATCTAGGTTGAGGAGTTGAATTTTGTTTTCAGCTTGCGAAGTGTCGCTTGATAGAGTCTTCATTTCAAAAATATTGGCCAGGGAGAAACTTGCCGCCGCAACCGTCCCTGATGGAGCGCCACCGTAGACCGCAGTTTGATAATTATTGTACTGCTGCGAAACTCCGTTTATCACGAAGGTTTGATAGTAGTGCCAATATGGTTTTGAAAAATCCGGCTGGTATGAGAAAGCAATACTCGGCTCGAGCGTGTGCCTGAAAGCGGTGATTCCAAAGATGTTGGGCTGCATGATTCCGAACAGTCTCGTGCTTGCCGATACTCCGGTGCTGAATGTCCCGACATTGTAGAGACCATATTCCGTTCTTCCTACAACCGTATCTCCAAGCTGGTAGGGGTGTCCGAAGCCGGATCTTTGTTCGTCATAAATTGTCCGCGACGTGTACATCTTGTCTGTGATGGAAAGAGAAGGGGTGATCGTGAAGAAACCCGCCTTCGGGGATGCGTTGATAATAACGGAGTGGGATGCCCCATAGGCGCTAAATCTTCTGTAATCACCGGCAACAGTCGTGTCCCATGTTTTTGAAGTCTGGTTCTCAAACTCCCCGCTGTATGAATATCCTATCATCTCGTACCAGGATAGGTTGTCGCTGAGGTCGCTGGACTGGTCGGATCTCCTGAAAGGGTAACTCGTCGAATGCGAGAAGCTCATGCTTGGAAGCGTTGCAGAGATAGACCCGTTCCCTAAATTTTGATCTCTATGGATATTGAGAGATAGACTGTTGCCGGAATTCTCCCAGGTCTTGAAGAATGAAGCGTCTGACACAAGGTTTTGCAGAAGGTTCTGGCCGTAATCCAAACTCGTGTTTCTGTAATAGCTTCCTGAACTCATGTTGACATTGGCCACGATTCGCGTAGTTGGATCGATCACCTGATCGTGCGTGAACTGGAGGTCCCAGTCTTTTTGCAGTGAGTACCCTTGGGGCTCCGAACTGGTGGGGACGTCTCCGGGCTGGCCCGTATATCTGTAGTCGTAAGCCCCGTAAAGGCTCCCATTAAGGTAATACCTAACATTGTATCTGAACCCGCTTCTCAGTGCATAACCACCGCGAGTATACCAGTCTGCAGTGGTTGTTAAGTCCGAGTAATCATTTATCGCCCAGAAGTAACCGAAATGCGAGAGGTACCTCCCTGCATTTGCGCTCTCGCCGAATGCAGGCGTGATTATCCCGCTTCGTCTTCCTCCCTTGCTGGGAAAAACTCCGAAGGGAAGTGCAAAGACCGGCACGCCATCGAGATAAAAAATTATCGGCTCCGCTACAATTCTGTCGTTCACAACCAATTTCATCTTTGAACTCTGAAACCAATAGTCCGGGTCTGCCGTATTATCGCATGTAGTAAATCTTCCGTTTTCAATAAAGAGAACATCCTTTCCGAATTTTTTTATCAGTTCACCATGGTAATAACTTTTGTCAATCTCCGTGTTGGCGACGTTGACCCTTCCTTTCTGAGTCTTGAAATCATATGTGACGTGAGAGCTATTGTATACTTCTCCACCGTCGTTGAAGACCGGCTGTTCGACGGTTTTGTCAGCACTGTCTTTTCTCCCTTGAGCCGTAAGTATCGACGTATCCCAATTGATATCGATCTGCCCGGCATTCAACTTGAAATCTTTATATTTCATGTCCCCATTTTTGTAAAGCAACATCTGGCGGTTATCTATGGAATAGACTACAGAATCGGTCGCGCTATAAGTTACGACCGAATCGATCTGCGCTTTCGTTGTATCCTCGACCGTTTTCTGCGCGATCTTCGTCGTGTCGGTCATCAGCGGGATCTTTGTCGTGTCCTGTGCATGAAGGGTGGAAATGGCAATAGAAAGGATTAGTATTTGACAGAACGATTTCACGGCACATCAATGGTCAAAATTTATTTCCCGGATAGAGATCGAATTCTAGTCGGCAATGAGCGCTGCGGCGCCGAGTATGCCCGCCGAGTTTTGCAGCTGAGCTTGTAAGATTTTCACCTTCGGTTTCAACGGCGAAAGGACCCGGGCCTTGGCTGTCTTCTCGATCGAGCTCAACAATGGTTTTCCTGCTTCTGAGACTCCGCCACCGACAATTACCGTTGAGAGATCAAACATGTTAAGTGCAGATGCTACTGCAACGCCAACATATGATCCGGTCTCCTCCCAAATTTGGAGTGCGAATTTGTCGCCCTTGCCGGCGGCTTCGCTGATCATCTTGGGTTCCAATTTTTCTCCGTTGCGGCTGACAAACTCATTCAGAACAGATTCAGGATGAGCCTTCAATTTTTCTATCACTCTCTGCGACAGGTATTTTTGTCCGACATAAGCTTCGACGCATCCATAATTGCCGCAGTTGCATCGTGGCCCGTCGTAATCGATAGTGGTGTGCCCGATTTCACCGGCGCCGCCGTTCTCGCCGCGGAAAACATCGCCGTCGATTATGAAGCCGCCACCCACGCCGGTTCCGAGTGTGATCATCACGAAATTTTTCAATCCTCTTCCGGCACCGAATTTCAATTCACCGACCGCCGCAGCGTTCGCATCGTTCTCGACTCTAACATTGTCGCCGATGATCTTTGCGGTCTCCTCGCCCAAACGAAATACGGTCCAGGCCGCAAAATTCGGCGGATACTTTACCGTGCCTCCGTCGAGATCAACCATTCCCGGTGAGCCTATCCCAACACCAGATAGTTCATCATTCTTAAATTTTTCTTTCAATATTTTCACGGCACCCGCTATTTGCCCGACGACCGCCTGTGGATTTATCTCGGCATGCGACGGTACGGAAACTTCTTCAAGAATTTTTCCCTCTTTAGTTATTGCACCCGCTTTGATATACGTTCCGCCAAGGTCGATTCCGATGATGTAATTCATTTTTTTCTCTTGTTCCAGATTGATTCAAGATATTTTTTTAGAGTTAATTCCCGGCCTATCTCCGTGGGTTCATAATAAATTCTGTCTTTGAGTTCATCGGGAAGATATTGTTGCTCGATGAAATGGTTCTGAAACTCGTGAGAATATTTGTAATCTTTGTGATAACCGAGTTCCTTCATTAAGTTCGTCGGTGCGTTTCTCAGATGAAGTGGTACAGGAAGATATGGCTTTTCGCGCACGTCTGCAGTTGCTCTTTCGATCGACATATATGAAGCGTTGCTCTTCGGGCAACTCGAAAGATAAGTAGTTGCCTGTGCCAGTATGATCCTTGCTTCGGGCATTCCGATGTAGTCGACTGCAGTAAAACATGCCGTCGCCAGCGTGAGAGCATAAGGTTCGGCATTTCCGATGTCCTCGGACGCAAGGATGATCAGCCGTCTCGCGATAAATTTGGGATCTTCGCCCGCTTCCAGCATTCGCGCGAGATAGTAAACCGCAGCGTCAGGATCGCTGCCGCGGACGCTCTTTATGAAAGCCGAAATGGAATTGTAATGCTCCTCGCCGGTTCTGTCGTATTTGTAATGCCTGATCTGGTATGCCTCACGTATCATCTCTCGGTTTATGTGGAAAGGCTTTTGTTTTTTAGCAAGATCGGTAGCCACTTCCAATGCGTTCAGCATCACTCTCGCATCACCGCCGCTCAGCCTGATCATCTCCTGTTCGGCATCCTGCGAAATAACGGGACCCTCACCCGATTCGTCGCCGATTTTCTTGAGAATTTCATCGTGTTGAAGAGTACGATTAAGAATGGACCTAAGTTCCTTCTCGCCGAGGTTTTCCAAAACATAAACCTGGCTTCTCGAGAGAAGAGGCGATATCACTTCGAACGAAGGATTCTCTGTCGTTGCACCGATAAGGATTATCGATCCGTTTTCAACGCTTTCAAGAAGTGCGTCCTGCTGTGCCTTATTAAACCTATGGATTTCATCTATGAATAAAATGGTGCGCCTTCCCGCCTCAAGAGACTTTTCCGCAGTTGAGATTATTTCACGGAGTTCCTGAACGCCCGAAGAAACTGCATTGATCTGAAAAAAATCCGCCTGAAGTTTTCCCGCTATCAAGCGCGCTAAAGTCGTTTTACCGGTTCCCGGAGGACCCCAGAGTATCATGGAACGAACGTTGCCGGCGTCGAGCATCTTGCGGAGTGTGCCGTTTTCTCCGACCAGATGATCCTGCCCGACAAATTCTCCAAATTCCTGCGGCCTAACTCTCTCTGCAAGCGGGATTACTGTTTTCGGTGGAGCAAATAATCCGGATTCGCGGCCTAAAGGAGTCCGTTTACTTTGGCTGAACTTTGATGATCTTTTCGCCATTTCTATGCATAAAATACTTCTCTCGCGCTATCCGTTCAATTTCCTTATAGTCAGTCTCCAATTTTTGGATCTCAATTTGAAGAGACGCATCCTCCTGCTCCAGCTCCCTGATTTTATTCTCGAGTGAAGATTTTTCGCTTTCGAGCCTGATCCGCTGAATTAGCCCGTGTGAATCGAAGAGGACGTAGACCAAGCCTACTGACAGGACGAAAAGAATGGCTGCATTTTTTTTCTTCAGCCTTTTGAGAAATCCCCGGAAATTTTTTAAAGTCATTTGCCTTGCAGGCTCAGCTCGACGATCTTTCCAACGAGCTCTTTGAAGGAAATTCCGACAGCGGCCGCTGCCTTAGGAACAAGACTTGTCTCAGTCATTCCAGGAATTGTATTCACCTCGAGACAGTAGGGAACATTGTCATCGCCGATTCTGAAATCGACCCTTCCAAAGGTTTTGCAGCAGAGAGATTTGAATGTGTTGAGCGCAATTTCCTGGAGTTTAAGCGCGAATGATTTTTCGATGGGTGCCGGCACGAGATAGTCTGTCATTCCTTTTGTGTATTTGTGAAGATAATCGTAGAAGCCGTCATGAGGTCTTATCTCAATCACTGGAAGCGGCTCATCGCCGAGTATGCTTACCGTTAATTCGGCGCCGGGAATATACTCTTCAACGAGTACCACGTCGGAATGTTTCTCAGCCTCGTCAAGTGCGGTCTCGAGTTCGCTTTCGTTTTTTACTATTGAAATTGCAACCGATGATCCCTGGTCGTTCGGCTTAACAACGTTCGGATATCCTAATTTTGTAATTTCCTTCTTGATCGTTTCGGGCCTCGGCTGCGAGTTCCTTTTGTAATCGTACCACTTTGCAGTCGGTATGCCGTGGTGTATGAATAATTTTTTCGACATGACCTTGTCCATCGCAATCGCACTTGCCATGATCCCCGAGCCGGTGTAACGAATGGGAGCTAACTCAAGAAGCGATTGGATTATTCCGTCTTCTCCCCATCTGCCGTGAAGTATGATGAATACGAGATCGAAATTGCCGGTAATCTGCGATTCAACGGTAGCCAAATAATTTTTTGTAGATAATTTTGCCAGAAATTCCCGGGACGGCGGAGCCGCCTCAATCGCCCGTGAAAACAATTCCGTCTCAGAAATTTGATCATTGCCGAGAGCGGGGTCAATGGCGACTGCTTCGTGTCCCAATTCGCGGAGCCCCTTCATGACTCCTTTGCCGGAGGCGATAGAGACCTCCCGCTCCGGCGAACTCCCGCCGAGCAGAACCGCGATCTTCACTCAAGCTCCAAGGTTTTTTTCCCGATAGGTTTGCTGTAAAACTTTTTTGATTCCAATCTTGCCGTTACAAGTTATTTAACGGCTTGGCGAAATACAATTCTCGAATAGCGTGCCATTTGTTCCCGCTCAAGTGTGAAAATCGTCAAAGCTATTGCAGGACTAAATCATTATTTTTAGGCAGAGGTGGGGAGAAATACCAGCCCTTTGGGGAGTGTCTGATTTTCTTTAAGACACGACGGTGCCTGTTGCCAGCCTAACAGGCACTTTTTTTTGCCTGGTCGATAAGTCATTTCTGTTTGACCGCTGGGGATTCATGCCAGCTTGAGATTTGCCAATCATTATGCAGAGTCCCACCTGGATTCGGAATACCAATTCCTCAGTCTCAATGTGCCCCACTGTTCATGGGACGTCTGATATGGTGAGGGCATGCATGAATGGTGAACATTATGCAATCATTTAGGACTCCAACTGCTAGTTGTCTTGAATGGATTGCTTGTTCGCCCTGCTTGATTTAACTTATTGCCGAAAATTAACATAAAAGTGTCAAAATGGCGCTGATGAACAGTCATGATGATCGAAAGTCGCGAGAATTGAAAGTGTATATCGAGACATATGGATGCCAAATGAATCTGGCTGATTCTGAGATTGTTCTCGGCATAATGAACAAGTGGGGGTACTCGCCTACGAAAAGCATAGATGATGCGGATGTGGTTCTCTTGAATACGTGCAGCGTTCGCAATCATGCCGAGGAAAAAATCCACCAGCGTCTTCATGTAATAATGAAACGGAAATCTGAAAATTCCGATCTGTTGGTCGGAGTGTTGGGGTGTATGGCGGAACGGTTGCGCAAGAGTCTTTTGGAGAAGCACAATGTCGATATCGTGGTCGGTCCTGACGATTACCGAAAGCTTCCGCAGCTTCTCGAAGGCGCGTTTGCCGGTGTTCGAGGTATCGGGGTACAACTCTCAAGGACGGAGACGTATGACGACATTGTTCCTCTGAGAACCGAAGGAATCTCTGCATGGATTTCCATCATGCGGGGATGTGATAAGTTCTGTACATTCTGCATCGTTCCATTCACCCGCGGTCGCGAGAGAAGCCGAACTCTCGGCAGCGTTGTGAGGGAAGTGGAACAGCTTGTCGATCAGGGTTTTCGTGAAATTACGTTGCTTGGTCAGAATGTGAACTCTTACCGCGACAATACAAACGATTTTTCGGATTTGCTTGCTGCAGTGGCTAACGTGGACCGCAGGCTCCGCGTGAGATTCACCACTTCTCATCCGCAGGATCTGTCCGATAAGTTGATAGATACAATTGCGAGCCATGACAATCTCTGCAAGTATATCCATCTCCCCGTGCAATCCGGGTCGAACAGAATTCTTGAAGCGATGAATAGAACTTATGCTCGTCAGCAATACGTCGAGCTTGTAAATAAGATTCGAGAGAGAATCCCCGGCGTTGCTTTGTCGACAGACATAATAAGCGGGTTCCCAACTGAAACAGAAGATGAACACCGCGAGACTATGCGCTTGATGGAAGAACTGCGATATGACGGGGCATACATGTTCAAGTATTCTCCACGGGAAGGAACCCCGGCATACAGGCTGGGCGATGATGTAGCTGAAGAAACAAAAACCAGGAGGCTGAACGAAATTATCGCACTGCAGCAAAGAGTTTCTTATGAAATAAATCAATCCGAAATTGGTAAGGTCTTCGAGGTAATGGTCGACGGCGTAAGCAAGAAATCCGATTTGCAGCAAAGTGGCAGGACGGATACTAACAAGACTGTTGTTTTTCCTCTATGCTTACTCAAACCGGGCGACGTTGCAGAGGTCAGGATAAATAGAGCATCGGCAGCCACTCTATTCGGGGAGGTCGTCAGCAACCTTAATTGAAATGAAAGTCTACCCGTTTGTTGTCTCATTAGTAGTTGTCATGTCTAGCTCCGCTAGTGCACAGAGATTCACCGGCAAGGAGCAGACAACACAGACCCGTGTGAAGCCCGATACCGGTTTCATAAATGCTGAAAAAGCATATCTCGCTTTTAAGGGAGGGGAAATCGATGACGCGAGAAAATATTTGGCTTCAGCGGATCCCGAAAACCCCTTTGCGACGTATGTTCGCGCCGCTCTGACAGAGAACGCTGCACAGGCCGTCGGTATTTACAGAGTGATTGTCAATGAATATCCGGGTAAGCCGATTGCCCGCGAAGCTCTCCTCCAGCTTTACAAGTACCACTATGCAGCCGGAGACTACCGTTTAGCTCACACCGATTATGTCGAATTGTGTAAATATCCCGGAGCGGCACAGCTGGTTGATCCTCTCGGTTTGTCCGACAGGGTTCCTTCGGAAAAAGACTCGCTTCAAAGCGCAGTGTCGCCAGCGAGTCAGCAAAGTCCGGAGACTCCACAGACGGCAACGACGTATGAGAAGGGGACCTATGAAGTTCAGCTAGGCGTATTCTCAACCCGCGAGAATGCCGATAAATTCGCAGCTGATATGAAGGCTGAGGACGTTAAGGCGTCGGTTTCTGAAAAAGCCGGAGCCGCAAAGACACTTTACGTTGTCACCACTGGAAATTTTCCGACACGCGACGCTGCAGTCACTTTTGCGACGAGCTTAAAAAACCGGTCGATTGATTGTATAGTGGTGAAGGTTGGAGAATCAAGAGAATGAAAATTACGGTATTGGGCTCCGGTTCGGCTTTTTCCGACCTAACGAGGTTTAACAGCGCCTATCTGGTGGAAACGGGCAATTTATGCTTCATGATCGACTGCGGTTCGGACGCACTCCGCGCTTTGCAAAAAGCGGGCTCCGATCTGTTTTCGATTCAGGATATCTTCATAACTCACATGCACGCCGACCATTGCGGCGGGATTCCAGCAGTCTTAACTGCTATGCATGTGCTTGAGCGAAAGGAACCCATAAGAGTTCATGTTCCATCAGGTCAGCTTGAATTTGTAAAATCATGGCTTGCGAACTTCTTCATTTATAATGAGAGATGGTCTTTCAGGATCGATTTGGTCCCATTGAGTCCGGGTGAGAAAAAACCGTATGATGATATAGAGCTTGAGTTCAGCCCGACAAATCATCTTGATAGGTACATGGAGACGGCATTGAAAGCCGGAATTAATGCGATGAGTTTTTCTGTAATTGTCCGCGAAGGAAAGAAATCATTCTACTTCAGCAGCGACATCGATTCAATCGAGGAGATCGGTTCTCATGCTGACAGTACGATTTCGTTCATTGAAGCGGCACATCCGGAACTCGAAGAAATCGCTAGAATTTCCAGGAAAGGACACAACAACCTTTTCTTCACACACATCCCGCAGGAACTCGAAACCGGCGGAACGTGGGCCAGGGAATTGTATTCAAAGTTTGGAACGCAAAAAATAAATATCATCCATGATGGGCAGATCTTCACAATTTGATAACCCAGAACGATCCAGAAAAATCCAGGGTTTGTCGCGAATAAAATGACGGTCGAAGAGTTTCAAGAGAGGTATGGGATAATCGCTGCGTCGACTGCGATGAAGGAAGTAGTCGCAACCGTAATGCAAGTTGCGCCGACCGATGTGACCGTGCTGGTAACCGGTGAGAGCGGCGTCGGAAAGGAAGTAATCGCACGTGCGATTCACGGTGCAAGCAGACGAGCGGGCAACCAACTTGTTGCAGTGAATTGCGGTGCAATTCCCGAAGGAATACTCGAATCCGAATTGTTCGGGCATCAACGCGGAGCGTTCACCGGCGCCGTGGAGTCTCGCAAGGGGTATTTCGAAATTGCCGACGGCGGGACGCTGTTTCTCGATGAAATCGGCGATACCCCGCTTGCCACTCAGGTCAAATTGCTCCGCATCATTGAGACCGGCGAGTTCATGCGTGTCGGCTCTTCTTCAAACCAAAAGGTTGATGTGAGGGTCATAGCAGCTTCGAACAAGTCGTTAGAAGCTGAAGTCGCACGCGGGTATTTCAGGCAGGATCTCTACTTCAGGTTGAGATCGGTGAATATTTTTATTCTGCCGTTGAGAGACCGCCGCGAAGACATTCCCATACTTGCTGAAAAATTTGTACAGGAATTTACGGCGAGCCAAAAAATAAAATTTGGCGGGTTCTCACCCGAAGCGATAGAAATGCTTAGCAGCTTGGAATGGCCCGGGAACGTGCGCGAGCTAAAAAATTTGATTGAGAGCATTATCGTGCTTGAGCGGGGCAATCAGGTGAACGCCGCAGCTTTGGATAAACACCTGCCGAAATCGGGAGCATCTTATTCCGCCGAGGTGGCGAGCAGATTTCTCCCGGTGCATGTCGGCAAGACACCTGAGGAATCAGACCGCGAATTGATTTTGCGGGCTCTGTGGGAAATCAAAAATGATATAGTGGATCTTAGAAATTCGATCGAGTCAAACGCATTGGAAAAAAAACTGGCATTACCCGTTCCACGATATGAGTCCGGGGAATCCGAAGACGGAAGAGAACTGAATATTGAGGAGATGGAAAAGTCTTTGATCCAGAAGGCTCTTCGAAAATTTTACGGCAACAAGCAGCTCGCGGCAAACGCTCTCGGGATAAGCATGCGTTCTTTGTATCGCAAGGTTCAACAGTATAAATTAAAGGATGTCTGATGAAATACTGCGCGGTTTTGGTGTTTTTGATTGTTTTAGGCGGCTGCGCTTACTCTTTCCGGGGAGCTTCACTGCCGCCGGGTGTTCATAGCGTCGCCGTGCAGGTGTTCGATGACAATAGCGGTTTCGGCGATCCGAATCTGAGAACTAATCTGACGAATCAGTTGACGCAGAAATTGATAACTGACAATACGCTAAGAGTAACGAATATGTCGAATGCCGATGCCGCAATAATCGGCGCGGTGACAAGCGTGAATACGCAACCCAGCGCCGTCAGCGGGAACCAGCAAGTCAGCGAATGGCGAATCACTGTGAATGTTTCAATAAAATTTGAAAACCTGAAAACTCAGAAAAACATCTGGACGAAAGACTTCTCGAATTACGGCGACTATGACCCAAGTGCAGGTCCTTCGAACAGAGATCTCGGTTTAAACGAGGCAGAAAATAAACTAACAGACGATATTCTCTTAGCTGTAGTCACGAATTGGTAAATGCCAAAGGAGCATAAAATGTCACCCCGCGTTGAGAACGCATTATTGATTTTCTACATAATTGTGTTGAGCTTTCCTTTCATATTCGGCTCAAACGGTTTTTTGATGATCTATTATTATTTCAAATACCGCAAAAAACAAGTTGCCCGTAAGGGGGAACTGAAGGACTTTCCGGTTGTTACAATCCAGCTTCCTGTTTACAATGAACTGTACGTCGTGAACCGCGTCGTGGACGCAATCTGTGCCATGGATTACCCAAAGGACAAAATTGAGGTCCAGGTTTTGGATGATTCGAATGATGAGACCACTTCCATCCTGGCACAGAAAGTCTCTGAGAAAGCGCGCGAGGGTTTTGACATCAAACACATAAGAAGGGGAAATCGAGAAGGTTACAAAGCAGGCGCATTGAAATACGGCCTGGCCCAGGCGCGCGGCGAATATGTTGCCATATTCGATGCCGATTTCATCCCGCGTGTGGATTTTTTGAAAAAGACACTTCCTTATTTTGCAGACAGAAAAGTCGGCCTGGTTCAGACCCGGTGGGAACATATCAACAGCAACTACTCACTTCTTACCCGTGCGCAGGCGATCGCGTTGGATGGCCATTTTGTAATTGAACAGCAGGTTCGCAACAAAGCCGGGTTCTTTATCAACTTTAACGGCACAGCAGGAGTTTGGAGAAGAAGCTGCATCGAAGACGCGGGTAATTGGGAAAGCGATACGCTTGCCGAAGACCTGGACCTGAGCTATCGTGCTCAGCTTAAAGGCTGGCAGTTTGTGTTCTTGAAGGAATACACGTCGCCTGCGGAGCTTCCGGCCGATGTGAATGCTCTTCGTTCGCAGCAATTCAGATGGACTAAAGGCGCAATCGAAGCATCGAAAAAACTTCTGCCGAGAGTTTGGAAGTCCAAACTGCCGTTGCGAGTCAAAATACATTCCACTGTCCATCTCTCCGCTGCCATGGTCTATCCTTTCGTCTTGCTGATCGGGATTCTTCAAGTGCCGATAGTTTACATAAAACACAGCGGCGAGTATGATCCTACATTTATGTTAATGAGCGGGTTCATTTTTGCTTTTTTTGGTTCATTCATGTTCTATCTTTACAGTCAGAAGGATGTTTACAAAGATTGGAGGAGAAGGATTTATCTCTTCCCTGTTTTCATGGCAGGAAGCATGGGACTCTCGGTTAACAATACTAAGGCGGTTATCGAAGGCTTGTTGGGCTGGAAAACCGAATTTGTTCGAACTCCGAAATACGGTGTGACCGGCAAACAGGGTTCGTGGGCCGATAAGAAATATACCGAGAAAAAAGTGAACTGGGTCTCGATTGCCGAGATTCTTCTGGCGATTTACTGCCTGGCGGGAATAATTATGTCGATTGTTGATCTTGAGATCGCCGCGATCCCATTCCAATTGTTGTATTTCTCGGGCTTCGGCGCAATTTCTTACCTTTCTATAAAGCAGGCCGTCCTCGCGAGAAAAACGGCTGTGCGATTTACTCCGAAGACGGAACCGGTCGTACAAAACATCGGAAAGTGATTCTTATGCATTTTGAATGTAAAGACCGAGGAGCTGCGAAGTATCTTAAGCGTGGAAATCTTTGCGGGATTTACCGAACCTTCCGGTTTAACTTTTCGACAAGACTTCTGTAGAATTTTCTTCGTGACGATGAACTATCGTTATGGCAGCAGCGATGTAAGCCTCCTTCGCTATCTTGAAGAACGCGTGGAGAGAAATCCGTCGTCATCTTTTTTTGCGATGCTGTCGTATTTTTATCTTGAGATAGGTAAAGTCGCGGAGGCATTGTCGATAGCCCAGCGCGGCGTCATCGCCCACCCTAATTATTCGACCGGCCATGCAATCCTTGCGATGGCCATGATGAAAGCCCGCCTTTTCTATGATGCCAGGAAGGAATTAGTCAGGGCAGCCGAGCTGAATCCCGATTCAAAAACCATCGAAAGCCTGTCTGCGGCTTTAGACAAACAGGAGCAGGCAGATGAAATCGGGAAAAAACTTGCCGAGCAATTCCATGCGAACAGAACCGGAGGCAAGGATTTGATGAAAACCATCGAGGACACGATAGAAGTTTATCGGCAAAAGGTCCGGAACGATGATTCCATAATACCGGGTCTCGATGCAATAGTTGGCGGCGAGCCGGGAAAGATCACACCGGAATTAAAAACACCGTCATTAATCCATTCTCAGGCCGAAACGTTGTCAAAGTATCGCGATGTCGATCGTGATGGTCGGGAATTGCCCGGCGACAAAAGAAAAGAGTCTTCAACGATCGCAAGAGCGATAATAGAAAAAGTAACGAGAGAAATTGAATCGAAGGCACCTTCCGATTCCGGCGGCTCAACGAATGGGAGCTCACCCCCGCAGACTGACTCTGCGGCTGCGGAACGGCCGGCATCGGCACGCGTTCCGCCTGAAACGTCCGGGGACGTTGGGCCAGACGAGGCTGAACTCGATTCCGGTGATTTCAATCTTGATGATCTCGCGCGCGAGCTTGAAGCGGCGGGGCCGATAAAACCACAGGAGGATCATCCACGGGATCGCAGCGACGAATCCGGAATAGAGCTCACCCCCGAAATTGTAACCGAGACGCTTGCTCAAATTTTCGAGCAGCAGGGCCAGCTGAAGACTGCAATCGAAGCATACGGCATCTTGATGCGGAAAAAACCCGAACAGGCAGAAGTTTATCAGCAGAAGATTGCCGAGCTGACGCAGAGAACGAATGGTTGAGGATTTTTTTTCTGCAGAACAGAAGAGCAGCTATGTTCGGCAAATGTTCAACAATGTATCCCATCGTTATGATTTTCTTAACCATCTTTTAAGTGCCGGGATTGATCGGCATTGGAGAAAACGGGCGATAGATGTTTTACAACTGCGTTCGGGAGAATTTTTCCTGGATGTCGCATGCGGTACCGGTGATCTTTCTATCGAAGCCGCGAAAAAAAATCCGGCAAGGATAGCCTCCCTCGACTTTGCGGAAGGGATGCTTCGGATATTTGTCGAGAAGGGAAAAAATTTAGATATCGCTGGAAAGCTTAACCCGGTCCAGGCAGATGCCGAGAAGCTTCCTTTTGCGGACGAAACTTTCGATGCTGCCGCCGTTGCCTTCGGAGTTAGAAATTTCGGCCGTTTAAAAGAGGGTCTGATCGAGTTGCGCAGAGTCGTAAAAAAAGGAGGAAGGGTTGTGATTCTTGAATTTTCCAGGCCGCAGCTCTTTTTGGTGAGACAAATTTATTTTTTTTATTTCAAGAGAATCTTGCCGTCGATCGGGCGGTTGGTTTCGGGAGATCGGGCAGCTTATTCGTATCTTCCGGATTCCGTCATAGTTTTCCCGGATGGTGAGTCGTTTGAGAATATTTTACGAGAGATAAATTTCCACGAAGTGCGTTCGTTTCCACTTACTTTCGGAGTTGCCACCGCATATTTCGGAGTGAGGTAAAAAACAATTTCAGATTGTGAACGGCGAATTGCGAATTAAGAGAGGTCAAGGTTATGAAATCAATGTGCACCACGCTTTCCGGGTCAGCCGCCCGCCTCTTTTAACCGAAAATTTGGGATTTAAAATTCAAAATTTGTTTCAGATATATGGATGAACTCGTCCAAATAGTTGCGAATAACTTCGATGCGATAGCCGACCGGTGGGTAGCATCAGTCGGAACTATGCCAAAGTATTTCGGCAGTACACAAATATCGTTCTACAAAAGCCAGATTACCGAGCTCCTCCATTGCATCGTTGACCTTCTTGTGGGCGTCGGTCCATCGCGTCTAATCAGATTCACAGAACGGATTGTGAAGCCGCCTTATAACGGTCTGCTCACTCTTACCTCGGTTCATGAAACATTCCTGCTGGGAGAAGACTCGATCATTTCCGTCGTCAAGGAGAAAATGGAAAGGAGAGACGACATTTTCGAATACTCACGAAGGGTTGACGGATGCTTCCACGAAATAATCTACCAGTATGCAAATGCCTATCAGTCATATCAGGCCGAGGTCAGCGCGTCGCAGAGAAAGGTGATAGAGCAGCAGCGCGAGACGTTGATGAAGTTTACGAATGCGATCGGGTCGGCGAATTCTTACGACGAAGCATTAAGCGCCGGGATCCGGATCATAAAGGAGGAATCGCGTTCAGCTTCGGTCGAGTTCTTTGCATTTGAAGCCACGTCTCAATGTTTGACATTTAGACTGGCAGTTCCCGAAGAAACTCCGACGGCGAGCGGCGATTTTCTTAGAGCCCTTGCTAATCAATTCGGGAGTGAATCGAGCGCGCGCCGCAGCTACGGGATGATGCAGGAAATCTCCGGACATCGAAAGCTTGTGCTGATGCTTCCTGTTTCTGCGGGCGAATCCTTGATCGGCTTGCTCCTTCTCGCATTTCTCCCGGTTCCGATGAGAGAAAGCAGCATTTCGGAGTTGTCTGAACGGATTCCTCTGGGACCGGAAGAAAGTTTGAACGTCCTGCTGGCCATGGTGGATCAGCTGGGCTACGGTTTAAAAAGATTCTTGCTCGAGGAAGAAGTCATTTCCAAGGCACGATACATTTCAATATTGACTGAGAATTCTGCCGACGCGATAGTCGGACTCGACGAACAAGGGAAAATAGCATCGTGGAACAAAGGTGCCACACTTCTTTTCGGATTCCAGCCTGCAGAAGTAAACGGGGAACCTTTTTCAGTTTTACTCCCGGGCGAGAAAAGAATGGCCGGCGAAGTTACCGCGGAACGCATCCGGAGTGAAGGAATTGTGAGAAATTTCGAACTTGAATGTGTGACAAAGTCCGGGCATAGAGTCACGGTCAGCTTGACGGGAAGCATTTTGAGAGATGAACAAGGGATATCCATTGGCGAAGCTCTGATCATGCGGGATGTAACCCAGCTCAAGCAGTACGAGCAGGAGTTGCGTCAGACCGAGAAGCTTTCCTTCATTGGACAAATTTCCGCCGGCATTGCTCATGAAATCGGGACTCCACTCAATATAATTTTAGGCAATGCTGAGTACCTGATGATGGACTTGAAGCCGAATGAGGAAGGCTATGATGAGTTGAAAATGATAGCGGGTGAAACAAACAGGATCGCAAAACTGATTCAGCAGCTTCTCGACTTTGCACGGCCGAAAAAAATGAGAACAAAACAAGTCGATTTGAATTCCGAAATCAATGCCGTACTTCAGCTGATGAAAAGCCAGATCGACAAATCGTCCATCGAGCTCGAATTGGACCTGGAAAAAAATCTCCCCCTGGTGTTCGGCGACGCTGCCCAACTTCAGGAAGTTTTCGTAAATTTAATAGTGAACGCAATTCATTCTATGGAGAATATCGCGCGCAACGCAGTTGGTCCCCGGCTCAGCATCAAAACCGAGATTGCCAGAGGAAAGGGTGATAATGTTGTTGAGGTCACGATCGCCGACACGGGGTGCGGAATTTCCGAGGAAGATCTGGAGAAAATATTTAATCCCTTCTTTACCACGAAGGAAGTGGGCAAGGGGACCGGGCTTGGCCTTGCCATTACTCAAAGGATAATTCAGGATCACAAAGGGGCGATCTCAGTCGAGAGTAATGTCGGCAAGGGAACGATTTTCAAGTTGAGTTTTCCCGCTTATGATGTAATTGCCATTGAAAAAGATAAAAACACAAGTATTGCGGTAGAGTGATAGGAACAGCAAGAATATTTCGGTCAATTATCACCTGCATTTTGTGCCATCAAAGATTTTTTTGTACCACGGGCGGGCGCTCATCGGATTTCGCCCGGGTTCATTCCTTCGGGATAAGCCGGAAAACAGTTCCGGCGAGCCGGATTGCCTCATGTGTGTTTTGGTGCATTCACTAAATTTCAATGAATTTTTCGGGACAATATGAAAGCAGACATATCAATTCTTGCAGTTGATGACGATGTAAATATGCTGGCGATGCTTGAGAAGTTTCTCAAGCGGGCAGGTTATACCGTGGATACAACTTCCGAAAGCATGAAAGCGATGTCGTTAATCGATGATAAAAACTACGACATTGTCATCACAGACATTCAAATGCCGCGCGCGACCGGCATGGACATTTTGAGACGCGTTAAGGAACTGCAGAAAGATACCATGGTCGTTATTATTACCGCCTTCGGCTCGGTCGACTCGGCGGTCAATGCAATGAAAGCCGGTGCATACGATTACGTCAGTAAACCTTTTAACATGGATGAGATACTAGCGCTCCTCGAACGCGCGACGCAGCAGCGAAGACTTCAACGGGAAGTGGAGTTCCTTCGTCAGGAAGTAGAGCGCAAATATTCTTTCTCGAACATTATCGGAAAGAGCAAGGCGATGCAGGATATATTTGCATTGATCCAGAGATTATCCCACGCCCGGAGCAATGTTCTGATAACCGGAAGAAGCGGCACAGGAAAGGAAATGATCGCTAAGGCGCTGCATTACAACAGCGACAGGCGTGCGATGCCGTTCGTGACGGTCAATTGCAGTGCGATCCCCGAATCTCTCCTTGAGAGCGAACTCTTCGGACATGAGAAGGGTGCCTTCACCGGCGCCATAACTTCAAGGCGCGGACTCTTTGAGACTGCAAACGGCGGCACCCTCTTTCTTGATGAAATTGGAGATATGCCGCTCGGGTCTCAGTCGAAATTGCTGCGAGTGGTCGAATCCGGTGAGGTTCGCCCTGTCGGAAGCGATGAGGTCAAAAGAGTAGACGTCCGGGTGATCGCCGCGACGCATCGTGACCTAAAGGAACTGATAAAGCACGATCAATTCAGAGAAGATCTGTTTTACAGGTTAAATGTCATCTCGATTCACGTCCCCGATCTAAAAGATAGACCCGAAGACATCACGATTTTGGTCGACCACTTCATGAAAAAATATGGCGAACAATTCGGGAAGCCGAACATTCGGATAACTCATGAAGCGTCTGCCTGCCTTCTCAAGTACACATGGCCCGGCAACGTCCGGGAGCTGGAGAACATAATTGAGAGGAGCATCGCTCTCTCCAGCGGAGAAGTGGTTGATACCAAGGATCTGCCGGAGCATCTTTTCCAGATGAAGTCCAGCGATCTCATAGATGACCTTGCGACAGACAACATGCCGCTGACGGAAGTGGAAAAAAGATATATCGTCAAGATACTCCAGCGAACGAACTGGCACCAGTCGAAAGCTGCTCAGATTTTGGGAATAGACCGGAAGACCTTGTATAGGAAGATCAAAGAGTATAATCTGGTGCAAGAATAAGCGAACGCTGTCTGTTTTCTTGCTGTCGACGGTCCAATTTTCCCATTCAAGATTTGTCGGTTTGCGGGAATGGCAGATAAGGTATTAAATTGTGCGGAGATTCGCTTGAGAAAAGTTGAAAAGAATTTTTTATGAATGAAGTATTAGATGTAGATGTGACTATGAGTGATTTGTTCAAAAAATATGATGCACTGAAAAGTTGTCTTGGAAGATATACCGTGGAAGGACTGGTAGTAGCCTTTTCGGGAGGGGTCGATAGCGGCTTTCTGCTTTGGGCGGCAGAAGAAGCAAGAAAGCAATACGGCGGTATCTTGGTTGCATTAACAACAAATAGCGATAGCATGCCGGTCCATGATAAAGTCGATGTCGAAGACTTCGTGAAACATGCCGGTGTTCGACATGTTTGGAGAGACAGTACCGAAGTTGATAATCCGGATTATATAAAAAACGATTCGGAGAGGTGCTACTATTGCAAGACCGAACTATTTGGCATCGCTAAAAAAGTTGCTATGGAAAACAATTGTAAAAAAATTGCATACGGATACAACGCATCCGATAAAACCGATATTCGTCCGGGTCATAGAGCCGCTATTGAAAATGATGTCGTATTTCCTCTTGCAGCTTATGATTTCACAAAGGATGAAATCAGGGAGTTGATGCGATCTCACGGCCTTAAGTTGTCGGATAAGCCTTCGAGCCCATGCTTGAGTTCAAGAATCATGAGAGGAGTCGAAATTACGAAACAAGAATTGAGAGACATCGATGTCCTTGAGGACATATTGCGCGAAGGTGGAATGAAGATTTTCCGTCTGCGCCTCCATGAACTAAACCGCAAGCGGTTCTTGAGGCTGGAAGCATCGCCGGATGAGATCGCGCTCGCAATCCAATTGAAGGACAGACTAGTGAAGGCGGCAAAAGAGCGCGGCTACGATTGGGTGACACTCGACCTCGAAGGATACAAAACCGGCGGGGGGAACGCCTGAGCAAGCGAATCTCTATCAAACAAATCCTCGCTGATGTCCGGAAAGGGAAAGTGAGCACGGACGAAGCTTATGAGAAAATTAAAAATGCTCTCTTCGACGCTGAGGAGCTTGGTTACGCCACGATAGACCATGGCCGCGGATTGAGACTGGGGTTGGGAGAGGTTATTTATGGAGAGAGCAAGTCAATCGAGCAAATAGTCGGCATCGCGGGAAAACTTTCCAAGGCAAAGGAGCCGATTTTAATTACGAGACTCTCCGATGTAAAGATGAAAGTGTTGCAGAAAAAGTTTCCGAAGGGACGATCGAATCATCTTTCGAGCACATTTACTATTAACCCCATTCCTTTGAGGGAGAATAACAGAGATGAGCCGTACGTTTGCATCATAACGGCAGGTACGAGCGATATTCCTGTCGCGGAAGAAGCGGCAGATGTCTGTGGAGCAATGGGGGTTGCCTTTGTGAAACTCTACGACGTTGGAGTTGCCGGCATACATCGCGTTATGAAGAATTTAGATGTGATGCAAGCAGCGTCTGCGGTCGTTGTCATTGCGGGGATGGAAGGTGCACTGCCGAGCGTTATCGGGGGACTAGTGCCAAAACCTATCTTTGCAGTTCCCACCGACATCGGATATGGAGCCAACTTCAAGGGACTCTCTGCATTGCTTGGAATGCTCTCTTCTTGCGCGCCCGGGATCGCGGTAATGAATATCAACGGCGGCTTTTCGGCGGCATTCGCGGCATGCAGGGTGACGAACATGTTAAAAGAAGAAATTTTGAATTCCGGACACTGAACTCTAAACAAACCTAATTCCTCAAAATCTGAATTTTCAAAACCTTGAAAAAAGGTCGGTAAAGGACTTCAGTGCTTTAGAGTTTTGGATCTTGATTTTCCCCGCGGAAACGCTCGTATGTCCGGATACCGTAGATGAGCGTTTAGAAATTCGAATCTGGGGCTTAAGATTTTAAGTTTCCAGTGGAACGAAAAACTGCCGTTGAACCGTTAATTAGTTGAAGCGTCTAACTTAATGATTTGACATTTATCATAAATTTATTTAAAATTTGTTTGCATCACGGAGGAAATCGAGATGAAGAAGGTAAGTAGCACGCTAGCATTGATACTGATTATGAGTTCGGTGGGCTTTGCCCAGTTTAAAGATCAACTCTCGAATCAACCGAGCGTACAAAGCTCCTTGGTGCATTCGGACGAAAGTAGTTTGCTTTTTGGTTTTTTCAATCCCGCAAATTTTTCCATGCGACAGTCGGTTTCGATGAGCTACATGACTTTCGGAGGTCAGGGATTGGCTCTCGGCACGTATACGAACAGCATGAGCTACAAGATCAGTGACCCTTTGACATTGAGCGCTGATGTCAGCCTTTTGAATTCTCCGTACAGTTCGCTCGGCAAAAATTTTTCGCAAGGATTGAACGGCATTTATTTGACGCGTGCAGATCTCAATTATCATCCGACAAATAGTTTTCAGATAGACTTGCAGTTTAACCAGAACCCGCTTTATCGATATTACAATCCTTATTATTACTACTACAATCCGTGGGGATGGTAATAGGCCGCCGGGGTAATTTGAACAAAATTATTCTCCCTCATTTCCGCCGCGGGTTTGTATCGGGCAAATTAAATACTTTTCTTGCATTCTCTCTTTCAGGTCATCAAGAATGTCCCGGCTATGCTGGCGCATTAATTTTTGTTGATGAAGAGGCGTAAAGGAAAATTTTTATCGAGTGCAAAGGGCCCCGCAGTCGTTGCATTACGCGTTCTTGTCGTTTTCCTTGCCGTCGTGTTGGTCTATTCTCTAGCTGATCGTTTCTTGATTCATCCTCCGTTCAGGTCGGATCGAATTGAGAAAAGTTCTCCTACAAAAATTGAAAAGATGATTCAGATCAGCGTGCGCAACGAGTGCGGTACAAAAAACATAGCGATGGGCTTTACATCTTATTTGCGGAAGAGGGGCTTCGATGTCGTAGAGACAACAAACGGATCGATCCAGAACAGGGAAGTTACGACCGTCGTCGATGCTGCTGGAAACTACGAGAACGCCACTAGAGTTGCCGAAGCCCTTGGCGTGAGAAAAGAAAATGTCGTCAGCAAATTAGATCGCCGCAGTTATGTCGATGTTGAAGTCCTCATAGGAATGGATTACCAAAATCTAAAACCAACCAGGAGTATTGAATAGTATGCCGGCCAAAAATCCCGCTCGCGGCGAAGAGAAAACCATGCAATATAAGATTGCCGAGCTTGCATTAACGAAGAAGGCCAGAGACGTAGTAATCCTTGAATTACGCAGGCTGACTTCCATGACAGATTACTTCGTCGTATGTACCGGCGATTCGGAAACGCAGGTCAAAGCAATTGCCAACGCGATTATGTACGGTATGGAGGAACTTGGAGAGAAGGCATGGCACGTCGAAGGTATGCAGAACTTGCAGTGGGTCCTGCTCGATTATGTTGACGTCGTGGTACACATATTCCACAAGGATGCGAGATCGTTCTACGGACTTGAAAAACTTTGGGGCGATGCGAAAGTCCAGCGGGTTGCCGACGCGGCGTCGCCCGCGCGTAGCAGGAAATCGGGCGGAACGACAAGGCGGAAAAAATCCATCGATGTGGAGCGGGCTGCAGAATGAAGGATTATCTTAAATCAAAACTTCTGGAAGCCCTTCGGAAATCGGGAATTGAAACATCTGTGGATATCTTTTTCGAGAAACCGAAAGCGGAATCACACGGTGACCTCTCGACTAATTTCGCACTCCTTGCTGCAAAAGAGTTTAAGATGAAGCCGCGGGAGATTGCGCAAAAAATAGTCGGACATATCGAAGTGGATTCGTCGTTAGTCGAGAGTTGTGAAATTGCCGGTCCTGGTTTCATCAATTTCAAATTCACGAAGAAATATTTTGTTTCGTTCATAAGAGAAGTTCTGAATAACGGCGAGGCTTTTGGAAGGTCCAGTGCCGGTGCGGGAAAGAAAACGCAAGTCGAATTCGTGAGCGCTAACCCGACAGGACCGTTGACGGTGGGACATGGACGTAATGCAGTTTTCGGAGACACGGTTGCGAACCTCCTCGAATGGACGGGCCATGAAGTGACGCGAGAATATTATTTTAACAATGCCGGAAGACAAATGCGTGTGCTCGGTGACTCTGTACGTCTGCGTTACAAGGAGCTACTCGGTGAAGGGATTAATTTCCCCGACGATTACTATCAGGGAGAATATATCCGAGAGATAGCGAAACATTTGTATGATGAGCACGGGACCGGCATAGCAAATGAACCGCCCGAAGGGATTTTTAAAGAAAAAGCCGAACACGAAATCTTTGAAGACATAAAGAAGACTCTAAACCGTCTTCGAATAGAATTCGACGTATTTTATAACGAAAACTCACTCTACGAGACAGGAAAAATAAAGGAAGTCATCTCCGCACTTGAATCTGCGGGGCTCGCCTACGATAAAGAGGGGGCGAAATGGTTCAAGGCAACCGCGGTCGGCGGCGACCAGGATAAAGTCATCGTAAAAAGCAGCGGTGAGCCAACGTACCGTCTCCCCGATGTTGCGTACCATATCGAAAAATTTCGCCGCGGCTTCGAGCTAATCGTAGACATTTTCGGATCCGACCATATTGCAACGTACCCCGATGTTCTGCTTGCTCTAAAATCGCTCGGGTACGACACCGAGAAAATAAAGGTCTTAATCCACCAGTTCGTGACGATTTTTCAGAACGGCGAAGTCGTCAAGATGTCAACTCGAAAGGCAAATTTCATAACACTCGATGAGCTGATTGATTGGGTCGGAGCCGACGCCGTTAGATTTTTCTTCTTAATGAGAAGCATCGGAACACATTTGAATTTCGACATCGATCTCGCAAAAAAACAGAGTGACGAAAATCCTGTTTTTTATTTACAATATGCACATGCAAGAATCGCGAGCATCATTCGCTTCGCCGAGAGCGAGGGAATTTCTCCAAAGGATGCCCCCGGACAACTCTCAACTGTCGGTAGCAAACTATCCGCCGAGAGCCTTGAGCTATTGAGAGAGAAAGAGGAAATCGAGCTCGCGAAAATGCTCGGGGAGCTACCGGAAGTCATCGAAGCGGCTGCTTCAACATTCGAGCCTCATAGGATAATCAGCTACTTGCAGGAAGTAGCCGAGGCGTTCCACAGATTCTACCACCTCCACCGTGTTGTAATTCCTGATAGGGAGCTTGCCAAATCGAGATTGGCACTGTGCCTTGCGACGAAGATTGTTCTTGCAAATGGATTTGAGATTCTGGGAATTAGCGCTCCGGAGAAGATGTAGACAAATCGGGGATTTGTTAAGACGATCTCATTTGGGTGTGATTCAAATCTCTTTCTACCGTGCGGTCGGAACCGTCGTCCAATCGGCTTAGTTATTACTCAAAGAAAATTTCCTGAATCAAAAAGAGGTCTTCAATGAGAAAAATTATTCCGTTCGGATTTGCGGTACTCTCATCGCTCACCGTGGTTTACGGACAGGCCAAAAACATTGAGGCCGATAGGAGGCTGTCTTCGATCACTTACCATGTCTATCATATCTTTCATTCCGTTGACGGTGTGAGTAGCGAAATATTCTGTTCCGGTCAATTAGACAGCATCAGCCATAAGCTAAAATTGATCAATGTATCTGCCAATGTCCTTTCTTTCAACAGTGGTAATTCAAGCCGCGATAAAACCGCAATGAATGCTGTCGATGCCGAGCATTATTCGCAAGTTGTCTTTCAAAGTGATACGATCAACTATGTCTCGGATTCGACTTTGTTCGTGGTGGGAAAATTATCGTTCCATGGGATCACCAATGAAATATCCATGCCGGTTTCCCTGAATTATGAATCGGGCACGACGGATTGTGAAGGTGGTTTCGAGGCAAACTTCAGCGATTACAACGTAGAACGACCGTCGATATTTTTTATTTCAATCGGTAATAAATTTGGAATAAAGTTTCACATTGTTTTCGATAGCACATTCTGAGATTAGACTTGGGACGAAAATATCTCTTTTACTCTTCCCTTTTTTTGGCTAAATTTTTGTTCCGTTTCAGTCAAGAATTTGATAAGTTTCTAAAGGAATAATTCATGCTAAAACCCAGGAAGAGAATAACAAAGAAAGAACTCAAGCAAGATCAACTGATCACCACCTACGTCAAGGCGGTGGATTTTTTCAGGAGCAACAGGAAAATGGTAAGCGGTACCATCACAGGGTTGGTGATCGCGGCCATCGTCATCGTCGTGTATTTGAACAACAGGCGCGCCGATAACCTGAAAGCCGCAACTGAGCTTTCACAGGTCTTGAGTCTATTTAACGGCGGGGCGTATCAAGTAGCGATCAACGGTGATCCAGCTCGTAATATCGCCGGGCTGAAATCGATAGTCGAAAGTTATGGAGGCTCCGAAAGCGGAGAACAGGCTAAGATTTACCTTGCAGACTGCTATTACTATCTCGGCGATTATGATAATGCTTTGAAATATTTCAAAGATTACGACGGGAGCGACAAGCTGCTTGAAGCGAGTGCGGATGCAGGCATTGCCGAAGTTTACGAAGTCAAGGGGGATTACAGGAAATCTGCAGAGTACTATGATCGTGCAGCTTCTCGCGATTCGAAGAATTTTCTCACTCCACAGTATCTTGTGGGTGCCGCGAGAAGTTACATCAAGATCGAAAAAAAAGACAAGGCAACCGAGTTGCTCACTCGGGTTCGCAAAAACTTTCCCGATTCTCCCTACGCGATGAATCTAGATTATTATATGGCAGAAGCGAAAATCGAGTGAGACAGGCATAACGGCTCGAGGGGGTTGGTCATGCCTTCGCAGTCTCACTTCCTAATATCCGGTCCACATCGATGAGTATCTTGTCTTTGACTGTCTCCGCGGACTCCTTGACTTGCTGGTTCATCGATGTGGTAAAAGAAAAATCTTTCCCGACAATTCCGTAAATCAAGACAAGATCAGGAAGCTGGTTCATGGTACGCGCCAGCTCGATCGACTGCGCAAGATCGATGCTGTGAGTGGAGACGGTGAAAAAATTATTAGGGAACGCCTCTTCACTGGCATTAATTTGGAAGACGGTTCCCGCGGGCGCAGGCGAGGAAACCGCATCAATGATTATCATGTTATCCGTGCGTTGCATCAGTTCAACCAGGTTGGATTGATCGCCGGTCAATTCGACCACTTTGACTTGAGAAGAGAGGACGCCTTTTAGACTTTTCAGAACAAGCAGTCCGACACCGTCATCCGCGCGGAATTCGTTGCCTATTCCCACAATCGTTATCGGAGACTTCCCCTTTTTCTCCGATGAATTATATCCGAGATCAACTTGTTTCGTCTGTCAAATCTCTTCGATTTCTAATTTCAAGAAATGCGTTGCACAGGAGATGCAAGGGTCATAGTTGCGAACTAACTGTTCACACTGGAGTGTCAGGTCCTGTTTGGGCAGATTTATGTTTGCCGTAACGAAATTCCTCAGATCAGATTCAATCATTCTCTGGTTCTGTGCAGTCGGCGGAACGATCTTTGCATCTTTGATAAGGCCATCGTCGCCGACCAGGTAACGATGATAAAGTATCCCGCGCGGAGCCTCGGTGCATCCAAACCCGAAGCCGGGTTTTACGGGATAATTAATTGCCGGATTTTCAGGAGGTGTGTAATTCTCAATTATCCTGATTGCTTCTTCGCAGGCAAAAACCGTCTCGACGGCGCGGACAATTATGCTTTTAAAAGGATTCAATACGGGAGGCGTAGCTTTGACTTCTTTTGCCGCCTGCATCGCCAGCGGAGAAAGCTTCTCGAAGTTGAGATTATACCTCGCCAACGGTCCGGTGAGATAGGCTCCCCTTCCTTTCATGGTCGATTGCAGTGCATTTGAATACGGAGCATGTGTTTCATGGAACATCAGTTCATACTCGCGAATGTCGATGTTGAGTCCTTTGTTCGATATGAGTCTCCCTTCGTTTAACGGGTACTCGTTTGGATGGCTCAGAGACACGAACTCGTAATCGTATTCAAAATTCGGGAACGGCAAAGTCGCAGTCCAGAGGACTGTTTCATAAGCTTCGTCTCTTGCCTGTTTAAGTCTTTCGAGAATTTCGGAAAAGTCCTCCTTACGCGGAAGTTTATAAAATCCGCCGACCTTCACGTTTATTGGATGAATTTCTCTTCCTGCCAGAAGGGCAACGAGATCATTGCCGGTTTTCTTCATCCGCAATCCCCGCTGGACCGCTTCGGGATGATCTTTTGCTAGTTGAATTGCATCTTGGTATCCGAGAAAATCGGGAGCGTGGAGCATATAAACGTGAAGCACATGACTCTCTATCCATTCTCCGCAGTAAAGCAGGCGACGTAGTTCGCGAAGCTGTCCCTCGACTTTAACGCCGAAGACATCTTCCATGGCGTGGACGGAGCTCATCTGGTAAGCGACCGGACAGATTCCACAGATGCGTGCTGTAATGTCGGGAGCCTCGGAATATTTCCTGCCGCGGAGGAATGCTTCAAAGAAACGGGGCGGCTCGAATATTTTGAACTTGATATCTTCGACATGCGAATTTCGTGTCTTGATGAAGAGGGTTCCTTCACCCTCTACTCGCGGAAGGTAGTCGACTTTTAAGGTTCTAGTGTTACTCATGTGCTTCACTTTCTCTGCGGAATGCGTCTGCATAAGCATTAAATTTTCTGAAGGCAAGCGAGATATCTAACTTTGTCTCACCAAGTTCTTTGAAGTGTTCTGCAAGTGACGACGTGTTTGGAGATTCCATCGGACCGAAGCATCCGAAACATCCGCGGTCATAAGCCGGACAAAGCGCCTCGCATCCTGATTGTGTCACTGGACCGAGGCAAGGTATGCCATGGCTGACCATGACGCAGGTATTGCCTTTCCGTTTGCAGTCGATGCACACGCTGTGTGTGTCGATGGTCGGCTTTCGCTTGTTTAGAAACGCGCTGATTACCTCGATGAGCTGATACTTGTTTATCGGACAACCGCGAAGCTCGTAATCCACATGAACGAAGGAGCCGATCGGAAGAGACCTGTCGAGGGTGGAAATATACTCAGGCGATGCATAAACGATCCGTATAAAATCTTTTATGTCCTTCCAGTTTCTGAGCGATTGAATTCCGCCGGCTGTTGCACACGCACCGATCGTGATCAGTGCCGAACATGATTTTCGGATTTCCCGGATGTGTTCCACATCGTGAGGGGTGGTTATGCTGCCTTCCACTATCCCGATGTCGTACGGACCTTTAAGCATTCTCGAACTCGCTTCGGGAAAGAATGCTATGTCGATTGCATTTGCCACCGCGAGAAGTTCGTCTTCCGCATCGAGAAGAGAAAGCTGGCAGCCATCGCAAGACGCAAATTTGAAAACGGCTACCTTTGGCTTTTTGTCCGTTGAACGACTTGGCATATTAAATTTCCTTTTTCTCAAGTAAGTGATATACTTCCGGCAATCGAAAAACGGGTCCATCTTTGCATATGAACTTCGGACCAAATTGACAATGTCCGCAAAGTCCAACACCGCATTTCATATTTCTTTCCATTGATATGTAGATTTGTTCCGGCGTAAGCCCCCTTCGCTGGAGCTCTTCGACGGTAAATTTCATCATGACTTCCGGACCGCACACCATGGCGACGGTCTCCCTGGAGTCCATTTTGATATAAGAAAACAAATTTGTAACGACCCCAATGTAACCCTTCCAAGTCCAGTCGCCGCGGTCAACAGTTATGATCACATCGGTATTTGGCAGCTTGCTCCATTGTTCAAGCTCAACTCGGTACAACAAATCCAGCGGACTTCTCGCTCCGTAGAGAATTATTATTCTTCCAAATTCATCCCGTCTCCGTATGAGCGAATAGATGACTGGCCTCAATGGGGCTAGCCCGATTCCACCGGCTGCGATGCATATGTCCTTGCCAACCGCCTCCTCCAGCGGCCAGCCGCCTCCGTAAGGACCCCGTATCCCTATCAAGTCTCCCCGCCTGACTTTGGATAGCGCAGACGTCACTGTTCCAACGCGATGAATTGTGTGTGCCAGTATGTTCGGTTTTGCAGGATCCGAGCTTATGGAAATGGCGGATTCTCCAATCCCGAAGGCGTAAACCATATTAAACTGGCCCGGTAAGAATGAAAATCCTCTTCCGTCGTTCTGTGGAGGATCGATGAGAAGAGTGAACGTATCGTCGGTTTCCCAGATGACCCGTCGAATCACGGCCAACGATGGAGCCATTGGGCTTTCGATGTCGACCGTGTTTTCAATAATTGTTTCGCTCAATTAAGTAGACTCCGATAAATTGTGAATTAGGTTTCATGATGACCAAAACTTGTCACTTCTGCTGAATTTGCGCCGGACTCAGATCCGATGAACTTTTCTTTTTTTTGCCCCCTTGTGCGCTTTCTTATTTGATTTCTGTTTTATCGTAGGTCGACGATGTTTAGTGTGCCAACGGGATTCTGCTGGGGCCGATCCATAAATGTCAAGAAGTTGCAGGCGCGTTGCTGCAAGTCGCCTTTCTAGGACCTCTGAAAATCTCCGTAGCATTTCATATCCGAAATGGTTGTCAGTTTCGCATTTCGTTCTCAAACAGCTCGCGTCAATTGAAAAAGCATGGACTTGTTCGAGAGCAATTGCATCGAAGTGCCATTTGAATGGAGAGATGAGCCACGACCATCCTAACACTTCGCCGGGGCCGACCGTTTGGATCCTGATTGTTCCCTTTTCACCTGCTTGAGTTTCAAGTACGACCCTGCCGCTTCGTACCAGGAAAAAGAGTTTTGCGTCATCACCCTCACGGAAAAGCCGCGTCCCTTCCTTGAAGACGATGTTGGACGCACATGACGTCAAGGTCTTGACGAGGCTTTCATCCATGTTGCTAAGAAATGGATGCTTGTGTAATGACTCGGTTAGATCTTGCGGTTCCATGCTCACCTTCCTTTTTCGTTAAGCGCCTCTTATTGAATTTATTTCGGCTGTTAAGTCGATGCCGACGGGACACCAAGTGATGCATCTTCCGCACCCAACGCATCCAAGTACGCCGAATTGTTCCATCCATGACGAAAATTTATGCGTCAACCATTGCCGGTATCTCGACTTTGGTGTTATTCGGAAGTTACCTCCTGCCACCTTTGAAAAGTCCATGGTGTAACAAGAATCCCATTTTCTCACCCGCTCCGCTTTGTTGCCGGTAATGTCTGTAATGTCCTCGACGGCGAAGCAAAAGCAGGTCGGACATACCATGGTACAGTTGCCGCAAGTCAAACATCTCTTCGCTATGTTGTCCCAGTGCGGGTGGTCCAAATTATTGGATAAGATCTTCGGAAGATCGGAGGTCTCCACGGATTTCTTCATCTTGTTTTCCGCGTGTTTGACAAGCCTTGACGCGTCGCTTATCTCCTGTTCGGTTGCATCCGAAGGGTTGGTCTGTTCCATGACGGCTGCGCCTTTGTCGCTTCCGACTTCCGCCACAAAGTAATGCTCTCCCTTGTTCACAACCTCGGTTAGTGCGAGATCGAAGCCGGTTTTCGACCTCGGTCCCGTTTTCAAGGACGAGCAAAAACAGTTTTCCGTAGTTTCAGTGCAATTTACTGCGACGATAAACAAATCTTTGCGTCGCAGTTTATAATCTTCGTCTCCATACTCTTCCGAGTTAAATATCAGGTCCTGAATGAGAATTGCGTTTAACTCGCAAGGACGCACACCGATGAAGGCGTATTTCGGTCGGAGTGTCGTCTCCTTTAGAAACTCCAGAGATTTCCCATTCCTTTTCATTTGGAACAGACTCCTTTTTGGAGGATAGAGAAATCGTTTCCACGACTGCGGTGCCGTGTGAAAACCAAAATACTTACCTCTGGTCTCCCTCGAGAGTCTGTACGTAGATGGGCTCTGTTGGTCTGTCCATCCGACAGGCAATTCATCGGGAGACTCTACCTTGTCATAAATAATTGCACCATCATGGACGACCGGTGCAACGAGCGTATAGTCTTTACTTTTTAATGCGGTAAAAAGCTTGTGAAAGTTTTCTTCGCTGAGTTTAAAGATCGTATTCATTAAGGGCCAGGGTTTTATCAAGCAGAAACTATCAACGATTGTGCCACCATGTTTCACTTAAACCGTCGGAATAAACGTGCGGCTCATTGTCCGAATTCTCGATGTGGGACAAAAAAAGACGCAAGTCCGATTCTGACACTGTAAATTTTTTGTCTCGAAAAACGATCGTTTCCGCTTAATTATTCTACAGATAATGTTCCATGCTGTCGTCAAGAATAAGCAGTAATATGGAAACTGTTCGTTGTTAGAAAATGTTGTGTTTATGATTCAAGAATAGGAATTGGGAAGGAGTAAGCTAAGAGATGGCTGAAAAGGTACACAGAGTTCTACAAGACCATGAAGTCAAAAAGGAACTTCACGGCGAAGTCTTTTATCCATCGGAGGAAATAGTCTTGCAGGCGAATGTCCAGAATCCCGATGCCGTCTACCGAGAGGCAGAAGATGATCTAGAAGGCTACTGGGCGCGACGGGCAAGTGAACTCGAGTGGTACAAAAAGTGGGACAAGGTCTTGGACGAAACTAACAAGCCTTTTTATAAATGGTTTGTCGGAGGGAAGACCAACATTGTTCTTAATGCGCTTGATCGGCACGTAAATACCTGGCGGCGGAATAAGCTTGCTTTGATTTGGGAGGGCGAAAACGGAGAATTGCGGACGTTTTCATATCACGCTTTGAATAGGGAGGTATGCAAATTTGCAACGGTTTTGAAAAGCATGGGTGTCGGCAAAGGAGACAGAGTAACTATTTATATGCCGCGTATTCCGGAAACTGTGATAGCAATGCTTGCGACAGCGAAAATAGGTGCAATACATTCCGTAGTTTACGGCGGATTTTCAGTTGAGGCTCTCCACGGAAGGATAGAAGACAGCGAATCGCGTGTGATCGTAACAGCTGACGGTGGATTTATGAACGGAAAAATCGTCGAACTGAAAAAAATTGTAGATGAGGCCTTGAGGAGAACGGCTGCGCCTGAAACGGTGATCGTAGTGAAACGCAACGGCAAAGATGTTCCGATGGAAGCCGGTCGTGATTTTTGGTACCATGAATTGATGAGTCTGCCATTGACTCGCAACGGATCGAAGTGTGCAACAGAAGAGATGGACGCTGAAGACCCCCTTTATATTTTATACACGTCGGGTACCACAGGAAAGCCGAAGGCTATCCTCCATACCCATGGCGGATACATGGTTGGGACTTATTCCACCCTGAAGGACGTTTTTGATTTGAAAGAGGAAGACAGATGGTGGTGCACTGCTGATCCTGGTTGGGTGACGGGGCATTCCTATATAGTTTACGCCCCGCTTCTTAACGGCTCGACTTCATTCATGTATGAAGGCGCTCCAACTTTTCCGTACCCTGATAGATGGTGGACCATGATAGAAAAGTACGGTATTACAGTTCTCTATTCTACGCCGACTGCGATTCGCGGACTTATGCGTTATGGCGAGGCATGGCCCAACCGCCATGATCTTTCCACGCTTCGTCTCCTTGGCAGCGTAGGTGAACCGATAAACCCGGAAGCCTGGAGATGGTATCATAGAGTCATCGGGAAGGAACAATGTCCTATCATGGACACGTGGTGGCAGACAGAGACCGGAGCATTCATGATAACGCCGCTCCCGTCGACCCCGCTCAAGCCCGGTTCCGGAACAAAGCCTTACTTTGGCGTTCACGCCGATGTTGTTGATGATGTCGGCAAACCGGTCAAACCAGGTGAGGAAGGCTTCCTGATTCTCAAACGACCATGGCCCTCAATGCTGCGAACAATTTACAAGGACCCGGAACGGTACGTAAATACTTATTGGAGTCGTTATCCTGGCTATTATTTTGTCGGCGACTCTGCACGAAAGGACGAAGACGGGTATTTCTGGGTAATAGGTAGAGTGGATGATGTGATAAAAGTCAGCGGATACAGGCTGGGAACGGCTGAGCTTGAATCCGCTTTGGTGAGCCACCACGCGGTTGCCGAAGCAGCCGTTATAGGGCTACCACATGAGATAAAGGGAATCGCGATCCATGCTTATGTGATGTTGAAAAGCGGTTTTGAAGGCAGCGAACCTTTGGCTGAAGAGCTGATACAACATGTGGCGCATGAGATGGGACCGATTGCAAAACCCGAGAAAATAAATTTCACTAACTCGCTTCCGAAAACTCGCAGTGGAAAAATAATGAGAAGGGTCTTGAAGGCGCGGGCATTGGGGATGCCCGAAGGTGATTTGAGCACACTGGAAGATTAGCAGAATGACAGACCCGGTAAGAGATACGATGTTCATTATCGTCCTGATACTCGGAATGATGACTTGTACTTCATCTACGCGAGCGCAGTTATTGAGAGTAACAGCTAAAGTGACTGTAACGGTAATCTCCGGCCCCGGAATCAATTTCACTCCAGCAAATCAGACAAAAAGTCCATCATCTCTGAATCAGACCGATGGAGGCGGGATGACGTTCCATGCGGCCACCACTGCAGCAGTTACGTTGAACTTCGATACCGGCGGAAGAATTTTGCATCAGGATAACCTACGTCGGGGAGTAACGAGGATTCTCACCGCGGAAGAGCTTGAAGGCGTGTCAAAGGTACAGGTAACATACATCGGGAGCTAATAAGCTCCTGCCGTTTCTCCGTGTGCTGCGGGAGAGCCGCTGGTCTGTGGCACAATTCATCATTTCGTCTTTCTGAAGGTCAACACAACTTCTCCTGCAACAAAAAATTGTCTGTCGTCGGGCGAAAAATTTAATACCTGATAAGACTTGTTCGACGGCTTCAAATGTACTTTCCCGTTTACCAACTCAAAAAATCTTACAACTAAGATTCCTGATGCACTTCCAAGGACGAGCGAATTCTGCTCCGGCGCCGCCACTCTCCTACATATCACGTAATCGCCCTTATACAATCCGACATAATTCATTGCGTCATCCGAGACTTTCACTGCGAATAGCTCACCTTCCGGAAGAAGTTTGGAGTCGAAGTGTAGAACGTCGACTATGTTGGAAAAAATAATCTCGCGCGACTCAATTCGTGACACGACTGGAATTGTCCGCACCGAGGGGGGCAAGTCGGGATTGGTTTGCTCGGTTTTTGGAAGGTTGATTCCGCGCGAGCGACCCGCTTCACGTTCGATGTAGCCTTTCCTCTCAAGGGCCTTAAGTAAATCGCTGACAGCTCGCGTTGAATTAATTCCCAGCTGCTTGCCAAGCTCGCGGAAAGTCGGTGGTTTAGAATGCTCTTTAATAAATCGCCGAATAAATTCGAGAGCCTCGCCCTGTCGTTTTGTAAGTCCTCTTGCCATCAACCTAATCCAACACAGCCGCAATCGAACGAGAGTTGCACCATGAATTGGCCTGACAGGATTCCCTGGAGCAGCGAACGAAGAAATGTCTTCCTGCAAAAGAAAACAGCAGTGCTGGCAAAGTCAGAGATGCCAGTTTGCTGCAGAAACATGTAATTGCTTGAGTCATTTCTCGTTGAGATTACCTTTTCATGGTTCATGAGATTTTACTGCTCCGGCGCCAAGTTCGATACAACAAAGTAAAGAGATGAAGAATTTTTTTGACAGGAATAAATTACAAAACACAAGTTTAGCGGTCAAGAAGGATACTAAATTTTTGTTCCCTTTGTTTAGTGTAAAGATTATAACGGCAGTAAATCTCTGAAATGCCCTCAAATTTGTTCATTTTTGTATCAATTCGTTTTGGCGGGAAAAAGTGATAAAAATTCGCTTGACATTTGGAGCCAATTGGTTAAATTTCCAACGTGGTGGGGAAAAGTGGGGAAGACCCCAGTTTTTCCCTTGTTTACTAAAAAAATGTGGACGCATAGAGGAATATGTCGTCGTTTAAAGGCCGGTACGAATACGTCTTAGACTCAAAAGGGAGACTCAGCATTCCTGCAAAGCTCCGAAAGAGTCTTTCCCCCGATTCACGCGATTCATTTGTCGTGACACGCGGAGTAGAAAAGTGTTTATACGTCTACCCTCTGGATGAATGGCAGCGCCTTGAAGAGAGGCTTCGCTCGCTTAATCAGTTTCTCGAAAAACACAGATATTTTACACGCACGCTTCTTATGTGGGCATCGGAAGAATTTCCGCTTGACTCGCAATCACGAATCACAATTCCCAAAAACCTTCTCGAATTTGCCGAGATTGAGAAAGACGTGGTGATCATCGGTGCACTCGAACGGATCGAATTATGGAGTCCAAAAATTTTCAACGAGTATCTTAACTCTCAGCCGGAGAGCTATGCCAATGTTGTTGAACAAATCATGACGGTTAATGTCAACAAGTAATGGTGCCATTTCATGAACCGGTGCTGCTGAAGGAGAGCATAGATTTCTTGGTAACTGATTTGAGTGCAACATACGTCGACGCGACATTCGGGGGAGGAGGACACACGCGAGAGCTTCTTTCCAGGTTGAATTCAGGTGCGAAAGTGATTGCTTTCGATGTTGATGAACATGCCAAACAAAACGCGGATAGATTTTTCTCCCAGGATGGCAGGTTCTCATTCGTGGAGAAGAATTTTTCGGAAATAAGAAATGTTTTTGATGACATAAATATTATATCAGCCGCCGGCTTCCTGTTCGATCTTGGCGTGTCTTCCTACCAACTCGACAACGAGCCTGGGTTCAGTTATAGGCGGGATGAGAAACTGGACATGCGCCTGGACAAGGATTTGAAAACTTCTGCTTATGACGTAATTAACTCATATGATGTTGAAGAACTGTCCGCAGTGTTTGGCAAATACGGTGAAGAGCCCCGCTCTCGTCTGCTGGCGAAGGCAATTGTAAAGCGGAGGGGGAAAAATAATATCGAGACTACTTCGGAGTTTGTGGAAATAATCGGAAAAGTCTGTGGAAGCTCTGCTAAAACTCTGGCGCGAATTTTTCAAGCGCTTCGAATCGAAGTCAACAACGAACTCAATTCTCTCTTCTCGGGACTGAAAGCGGCTATTGATATGACTTCTCTTGGCGGGAGAATCGTGGTGATCTCTTATCATTCTCTGGAAGACAGGATAGTAAAGGAAAGGTTTAAGTACGAAGCCGCGACATGTGTGTGTCCGCCGCAGGCAATCGTTTGTACCTGCGGCAAAACCGCTCGCGCCAGAATACTGACACGTAAACCGATCTCACCAAGTCGTGATGAAGTCTTGCGCAATCGCAGGGCACGAAGTGCAAAGATGAGGGCAATCGAAAGAATAGCATGAGCGACGAGATAGAACTCAAAGGTAAACGAGAAGACGCGGCCCGCAGTGCAGATGCAAAGAACCCGAAGCAGGCACCGATAACAGTTTCCAAATTTATTCTATTTCTCGGGGGGACTGTCGCGGTGCTTCTGATCATTGTCAATAACAGCGTTACAGTAGACAGGTTGGTGAGAGAAATAAGTTCTCTCGATTCTGCGTACAGAGAAATAAGATTTCGGAACGATTCGTTACAGGCGGAGATGAAAAAATTGTCCAGCGCTGAAAGAATTACTCGGATCGCCTCGGAAAAACTTGGCCTTGTTTATAGCAGTCAGACTCTCGATCAAGTCACGGTCGATGCGGATAAATTGGAGGAGGCAAACCGGAAGGATGCAAGAGACACAACAAAATAAGGCAAGCCACCGAGCTCGGATAAATTTCATCCGCCTCTTGTTTATGTTGCTGTTTGCTGCCGTCGTTGTGAAGTTGGGATTTGTGCAGGGAGTCAGGAGCATTTACTATCACAAGATTGCCCAAAACCAATATGAGAGCCGCGTGCCACTTCGAGCTAATCGAGGAATGGTATACGATAGGAATGGCAGTCTGATAATTTCAAACAACTTCGGTTATTCTTATGCGGCGGATCCGGAGCTTCTCGATTCAACCGACAAGAAGAGAATCGCCGAAAAATTCGGTGCTGTTTTCGACAAGCCCATCGAATTCTTCACGCAGAAGATGAATGTAAAGTCGCAGTTTGTCTGGCTTGCTCGCAATATCGGTCCCAAACAATCCGAGTCCCTTAAGGACTTCAATGTATACGGTTTGATTAGCCTGCAAGAGCAGCAGAGACTTTATCCTTATGGCAGCGCCGCAGGACAGGTTTTCGGTTACGCAAACGTCGATGGAAAAGGGGCGAGCGGGATCGAGCTCGAGTTTGATTCGATTCTCGTCGGCAAGGACGGTTATGAGATAATGCAACGCGACGGAATCGGACGAAAAATGCCTTCGGTTGATTATCCGAAGATAGATCCCGTGCCGGGATGCAATCTGCAGCTGACCATCGACATGAATATTCAACAAATCGTTGACGAAGAGCTTGCGGCTGGAGTGGAGAGTGCGAAAGGCTCTGCTGGTACGGCAATTTTCATGAATCCCAACACGGGAGAGATTCTCGCAGTTGCCAACTATCCCAAATTTGATCCATCTGATTACACACGATATTCATTTGATGATTCCCGGGACAGAGCAATAACGGATGTGTTCGAACCCGGTTCGACGTTTAAAGTTGTGACCGCAGCGTCGGCGCTCGAAGAAGGGATTGAAAGACCAAACGATGTAATTTTTGCAGAGAACGGCAAATACTTTTTGTACGGGAAGTTGATTGAAGATTTTGAACGTGCAGGATGGGTAACATTCAGGCGAGCTGTGGAATTGTCAAGCAACATCGCGTTTTCAAAGATCGGAATGAAAATACCTCCCAACAGCTTTTACAGGTATGCAAGAGATTTTGGTTTCGGTGCGCCGACCGGGATTGAGCTTCCTGGAGAAGCTGCCGGTCAGTTAAAGAAGCCTTACGAGTGGTCGAAAATTTCCGAGCCTTTCATGTCGTTCGGCTATGAAGTGATGGTGACATCGCTTCAAATGGCGCAGGCGTACGCGGCCATTGCAAACGGTGGAACTCTGATGAAGCCCTACGTTGTCAGCAGGATCGTGGATGCGAGGGGAAATGTGCTGTCTCAGAATTCGCCTGTGGAGATTAGGCGCGTGGTAAGCCCTGAAGTCGCACAAACCCTGACAGGACTATTTGTCGACGTTGTTGAAAACGGCACGGGGTCTCCGGCGAAGATAAATGATCTTCTTATTGCAGGTAAGACAGGGACTTCGCAAAAATTGGTCGACGGAAAGTATTCGAAGAAATTTTATCATGCTTCCTTTGCTGGTTTTTTCCCTGTCCCCAATCCAGTAATTGTCGGGTTTATAATGGTTGATTCTCCGATGAACGGCTACACCGGGGGGAGTGTTGCGGCTCCGATTTTTAAGAAAATTGCATCCCGCATTTATGGAATTATGCAGCGAAGGACCACCGACTTCTTGGATAATGGTGTAAGAATGGTCTCGAATACTTCATCAGCTTTCCAGCAGAAACCAAAAGATTTCACGCAGAACTTTGTCAGCAATTCTGAAAGAACTAACTCGACAACTGCAGCGAGTACAAATTTAGTGAAGGTTCCCGATGTTTCGTACTTAGATTACGCGTCTGCGAAAGCGATCATGGAAAATTCCGGACTCGCGATTTCGGATGAGGGGATGGGCAACAGTTTAATCGTGTTGTCTGAAAGACCGAACGCTGGAACGTTGCTTCCCAAAGGAGCAACAGTCGAACTAAACTTTGTAGATGCGAGAAAAATCTCGAAGATGCCGGATTTCCGCGGAGCAAGCGTCAGGAAAGCGACAAGTTTCTTTCTCACGGCAGGAATTCGATTTCGCGTTAATGGAAGCGGGAAAATCGTCAGCCAGGCCCCCGATCCCGGAACACCGGTAAATAAGAAATCGATCGTAGTCATCAATTGTGATGACAGGAATTTTAATGCATCGGGGATTTTTTGATGAAGCTTAGCGAACTCATCAGGAGCGTTTCAGTAGAGGAGATCGTCGGCGATACCGAAAAGGAAATCGTCGGCGTCGCTTATGATTCACGAAAGGTCAGAGACGGATCGCTGTTTGTTGCGATGAGGGGAGCGCAATTTGATGGACACCGCTTCATAGTCGATGCCATGGGCAGTGGCGCAAGCGCGGTCGTGCTCGAGGACAAAAGTATCGTTGATGACGAATACTTCCTCTCTCACCACACCACTAAACTACTTGTCCCCAGCACCCGCCGCGCTCTTGCGCTTATTTCAGCGAATTTTTTCGATTGGCCGAGTAAAAAGCTGAAAACAATCGGAGTAACCGGAACGAATGGGAAGACTACGAGCACATATCTCATCGAATGGATGCTGCGATCTGCCGGAGAGAAAGTTCTTCTCATGGGAACTATTAAGCATATGCTGAACGGTGAAACCCTTGAGTCGGCGGTGAACACGACCCCCGAGTCCTTTGAGCTTAATCGCATGATGGCAGCAGCAGCAGCAAGGAACGCGACTTATGCAGTTATGGAAGTCTCATCCCATTCACTGGTGATGGATCGCGTTTACGGCATCCCGTTCAAGGCAGCCATGTTCACGAATCTCACCCAGGACCATCTCGATTTTCATCATACCATGGAAGAGTATTTCAAGGCGAAAAGAATTTTGTTCGATTCGTTGAGCGAGGGAAGTTTCGCCGTCGTGAATATGGATGATGAATATGGCGAGAGAATTGTTGCCGGTACTTCTGCCCGAAAAATATTCTACGGCTTCGCTCCTCAAGCCGACTTTCGGATTGTCAAGTTTTCATTTGGCATTCATGGAGCGGAGATCACAATCAAATACGCAGGCGAGGAGTTTGAAATAAAGTCTATGTTGGCCGGCAAATTCAGTTCGTATAATCTTGCTGGGGCTTTTGCGACGGCGGTTTCTTTAGGATATAATCCGGCTTCTGCCGCTGAAGCATTGTGCAGAGTCCCCGGTGTCAAAGGAAGATTTGAGCGCATCGATTCCGGAAAAGGATTCCTGGTCGTGGTCGATTATGCGCATACTCCGGACTCGCTGCAGAAGACACTGCAATCTGCACGGGAAATATTGACATCGGAAGGAAAAGGCGGGAGGTTGATAACCGTTTTCGGATGCGGTGGAAATCGCGACCGCACAAAGCGCCCTAAGATGGGAAAAATCGCGGAGGATTTGAGCGATGTAACTATCGTCACTTCAGACAACCCGCGATTCGAGGACCCCGGCTCGATCATTGATGAGATACTTGAAGGCGTAAAACCAGATGACCAAAATGTCCTGCGCATCGTCGACCGCAGCGAAGCAATAAAGAAGAGCTTGTCTCTAGCGCTTCCAAACGACATCGTGGTCCTTGCAGGGAAGGGACATGAAAATTACCAGGACATCAAAGGGGCCAAGCATCATTTTGACGACCGCGAAGAAGCCGAGAAGGCGCTTGGATTGTCAGAGAATTACGTTGCGGAGAAGAGTTGATTACTGTGCGAGACGTTCACGAAATACCGGGAGCTGAATTTCATAATGTGAATTTCAAGTCGGCCAGGTCGGTCTCTACTGACTCAAGGACCTTGTCTGCCGGCGAAATCTTCTTCGCGATCCGCGGCGACAAATTCGATGGCCATAATTTTGTCCGGGACGCCGTTGTCAAAGGGACAGCATGTGCGGTGGTAGATAGGAGATGGTATGAAACCAGTCATCAACTATCGGCTCTCGACCGGGGGCCGTTGGTAGTAGTTGAAGATACGACCCGTGCACTCGGCAACCTTGCTAGAATTTACCGCAGGAAATTCTCGATGCCGGTGATCGCAATCGGCGGCTCGAACGGCAAGACCACTACGAAAGAAATGGCGGCCGCAGTCCTTGAGAAAAAGTTCAGGGTCGCTAAAACTTCCGGAAATCATAATAACCAAATCGGTGTTCCGTCGACGATTTTTGGTTTCAAAAAATATCACGATGCTGCGGTTGTCGAGATCGGTACAAACCATTTTGGCGAGATCAAAAGACTTTGCGAGATACTCGAGCCAAACGCCGGACTCATCACCAACATCGGAGCGGAGCATCTGGAGTTTTTCAAGGACTTGAGCGGCGTCAGGAAAGAAGAAGAAGGTCTTTTTGATTTCCTGACGGTGTCCGACGGCACCGCTTTTATCAATGTGGATGACAGGAACATCACTGGCATGTCTAGACTTCCGAAACATAGATTCGGCTTCGGTTTTCAATCCGGAACGGCGAAGCGAAGGAATCTTTCCGGCAGACTTTTCGGCATAGACAGAAGAGGATGCGCGTTATTCGAGATAAGGTACTCTGGCAGGACTGAATTGGTTCGCTTGAGGATACCGGGAATTCATAATGCGATGAACGCGCTTGCGGCAGCAGCGATCGGCTGTAAGTATGGGATTAGTCTGTCAAACATAAAGAGCGCCTTGGAAAATTACAGGGCTTTTGAGAAGCGGATGCAGCTTATCGAAACCCGGGGAGTGAGGATTCTTAACGACACGTACAATTCAAATCCGGAATCTGCCCTCTCAGCGATCCGCTGGCTGTCCATGATCCGCGCGAAAGGGAAAAAGGTTGCAGTGCTTGCCGACATGCTCGAACTTGGCGAATCAGCGTTGCAGGAACACCGGAAAATCGGAAATGAAATTGCGGAAATAAATTTTGACTATCTCCTCACATATGGAAATCTCGCGAAAGAGATTTCAGCTGCAGCCGACAGTCATGAATATCATGGCACGGCCGGCAAAATGAAAATAGAAGCTTTCGACGACAAAGAAAAACTTTCCCGAAGACTTCTGGATATAATTTCAGTAGGTGACATTGTCCTCATTAAAGGTTCGCGTGGAATGAAGATGGAAGAAGTCGTAAGTGCGTTAACGAACCGACTTCCAAATAGAGGGTTTCGCTGATGCTGTATTATTTGTTCGATCTCCTTGAAAAACATTTTCACCCCCCCGGTTTCGGAGTATTCAGGTATATTACTTTCCGTTCAGCACTCGCTGCGATAACCGCGTTGCTGATCAGCTTTGTGATCGGTCCAGTTGTGATCCGGAAACTCCATAAACACCAGATCGGAGAACAGGAAAAAGTAGAAGGCCCGGCCTCCCATCTTTCGAAAGCGGGCACCCCGACGATGGGCGGGATAATAATTATCGGCTCTGTGGTTGTGCCGCTTTTGCTGTGGGGAGACCTCGCAAATCCTTACGTGCGTTTGATTCTTTTGATTACTCTCTGGCTGGGCATGTTAGGATTTGTCGACGATTACATGAAGGTGGTGAGGAAAAAGCGAAAAGGACTCATCGCGCGGTACAAATTGATCGGACAATTCGGAATCGGGTTGATCGTCGGAGCAGCTCTATACTTTTCACCTCAGTTTTTTCCTTTCAATTCGGTCACCACCGTTCCATTTTTCAAAAACTTGAACTTTGATTATTCCTTCTTCTATATCCCGGTGGTGATTTTTGTAATTACTGCCACTTCAAACGCCGTCAACCTCACGGACGGGCTGGACGGTCTTGCTGTCGGTGCAGTCGGAATCGTGGCGCTGACCCTTGCACTCATGAGTTACATCTCGGGCAATATCGATTTCAGCCGGTATCTGAACATAATTTATCTCCGCGGTACCGGTGAGCTTACGGTCTATTGTGCGGCACTAGTCGGAGCGTCTCTCGGCTTCCTGTGGTACAATGCTTATCCTGCACGAGTGTTCATGGGAGACACGGGTTCGCTTGCACTTGGTGGAGTGATAGCAGGAATCTCTATAATGATTAAAAAGGAATTGGTACTTCCGATACTCGGTGGAATTTTTCTCGCAGAGGAGTTGTCGGTAATAATTCAGGTGCTTTATTTCAAATACACGAAGAAAAAATACGGAGAGGGGCGGCGAATTTTTAAAATGGCGCCGCTGCACCATCACTTCGAGCTTTACGGCGTGCCGGAGCCGAAAATTGTTACGCGTTTTTACATAGTCGGGATTTTGCTGGCGATACTCAGTTTAACGACTTTCAAGGTGAGATAATTTGGCGAAGCCTGATAAAATAAAATCCGCCCGAGTTTCCGTTTTGGGAGCGGCCCGAAGTGGTCTGTCCGTTGCAGGGCTTCTGAAGTCGCAGGGCGCCGTCGTGTTCGTGAGCGACAAAAAACCTAAAGAGGAATCCGCGCAGGAAAGCAGGACGCTGGATAATCTCGGAGTTGATTATGAATTCGGTGCTCATACGGACAAGATTTTTGATGCGGATTTCATCGTGATCAGTCCCGGTGTACCATCAAACTCAAACTTAGTGCATCATGCTGAGAAGGTGGGTCTGAAAGTTTACAGCGAGGTTGAGGTCGCGTCATGGTTTTGCCGGGCTCCGATTGTTGCAATAACCGGCTCCAACGGCAAGACGACAACGACGACTCTGATTGGAAAAATTTTCGAAAACGCCGGATGGAAAACAATCGTTGCCGGGAATATCGGCTTCCCCTTTTCTGATTATGTCCTTGACACCGATGAGAAGTCCGTCGCAGTGGTGGAAGTGTCGAGTTTTCAGTTAGATCACATTGACACTTTCAAACCGAAAGCTGCCGTGCTTCTCAATATCACACCCGATCACCTTGACAGATATGAAAATTACGAGGCTTATAAGAACTCCAAATTCAGAATTTTCATGAACCAAACTCCTCACGATTTTGCGATATACAATCATGACGATGAAGCAGTCAGCAAGCATTGCAGCAAATTGGACATTATCAAATTACCATTCAGCGTGAAAGGGAAAATTTCTTCCGGCGCGTTTGTTGAAAGCGACGAAGTCTTCTTCGTCGGAGAAGGGAAACAGGATCATCTTATAGGCTCAGGAGAAATAAAAATTCCCGGCATCCATAATCTTTATAATTCTATCGCTTCGGCTCTTGCTGCGAGGTCTCTCGGAGTCTCACCGGGTGTAATTGCAGATACATTGAGAGAATTTCCCGGAGTCGAGCATCGTCTCGAACCGGTGCGTGAACTCGGCGGAGTGAGGTACATAAACGATTCAAAGGCGACGAATGTCGATGCGGTGTGGTACGCTCTCGGAAGTTTCGAATCTCCAATCGTACTGATTGCAGGCGGAAAAGACAAAGGGAACGATTATTCACCTCTCTTCGATCTTGTCAGGAAAAAAGTCCGTGCCATGGTGCTCATCGGCCAGGCTGCGGCAAAAATGCAGAAAGAATTTTCCGACAAGACGAAGTGCGTCATGGCTTCATCCATGGAAGATGCCGTTGCGAAGGCGCGCGGGGAAGCAAAACCGGGTCATGTCGTTCTTCTCTCGCCGGCTTGTGCAAGCTTCGACATGTTTCATGATTACGAACACCGGGGGCGTGAGTTTAAAAGATTGGTAATGGAACTGGAATGAAGAAGATGAAACCCGCAGATAAATGGTTTTTGTTCGCGGTGATCTCACTCATGCTTATGAGTCTCGTCGTCGTTTACAGTGCAAGTGCATTCTGGGCGGAATTAAAATTTCAAAACCCTGCTTACTTGTTGAAGAGCCATCTCTTCAAAGTTCTAGTCGGAATCGTTTTAATCTTTGTCTTTGCGAAGCTCGACTACCATAAATACCAGAAACACGCATTACACATTCTTGTCATTTCCGCATTGTTACTTATTGTCGCACTCGGGCAAAGGGTAATGATAAAAGGTGCCGCTCGCTGGATCCATCTCGGGATTTTCAGCTTTGAGCCTTCTGAGATTGCCAGGATAGCCATCTTGTTTTTCATTGCAGCATACTTGACTGAAAATTCGGAGAAACTCCATGATTACCGGAGTTTATCACAGCCTCTCGCCGCGTCGGGAATAATTGCCGGATTGATTGTCCTGCAGCCGAATTTCAGCACCGCACTGATGATTTTTGCAGTCGTCGGATTGATGTTTGTCGCCGGAGGCGTCGGAAAAGCACATCTTGCAATTTTAGTCGTCGGAGTAATCATAATCGGCGCGGGAGTATTAACGTTTGAATCGTACCGCATTGCACGAGTTCAAGCATGGATGAATCATGGCTCCGGAAATTATCAGGTTCAGCAATCTATAATAGGGTTCGGCAATGGCGGAATTTTTGGAGCGGGGCCCGGCAATAGCAGGCAGAGAAATCTGTTTTTGCCGGAGTCTTACGGTGATTTTATTTACTCGATCATCGGCGAAGAATACGGTTTGTGGGGATCCATCCTGGTTATGTTGATCTTCTTGTTCATAGCTCTTCGTGGGACGGCGATTGCAAAGCTTGCGCCGGATAGATTTGGCTCCTTGCTAGCGGCCGGGATAACTTCCGGAATTTGTCTTTATGCTTTTGTCAACGCGGCTGTGGCGATCGGCATCTTCCCCACTACCGGACTTCCTATGCCGTTCGTCAGCTATGGTGGTACGGCCATGATAGTCAATTCGATAGCGGTAGGAATTGTTTTGAATGTCTCGAAGCAAATTCCCGCTACGGAGAAAGAGTATTACTCAATTGCCAGAAGGAAGAAACATACGGTAAGAGATAATGACGAGCCCGTCGTCGGGAGGGTCTACAGCTGATGGTGAAAGTCGTCTTTGCAGGCGGTGGAACCGGAGGTCATCTTTTTCCCGCTATTGCCATTGCAGAAAGGCTGATGGAAAAGAAAGATGTAGACGTAATGTTTGTGGGCACTAAAAACAAGATTGAAGGTCGAGTCGTGCCCCAGCTTGGCTACAATTTTTTCGCTATCTGGATAGGCGGCTTCTCGCGAAAATTCAAGCTATCGAATCTTCTTCTTCCGTTGAAGATACTCGTTTCCGTTTTCCAATCGCTGAAACTCCTCCTGACATTCAAGCCTCAAGTTGTGGTGGGTACCGGCGGATATGTCTCCGGACCGGTGTGCGCGGCCGCGGTGGTCACCAGGACGCCGATTATTCTTCAGGAGCACAACAGTTACCCCGGCGTGATGACGAGATTGTTTGCGCCGTTCGCTCGCGAAATTCATATTGCGTTTGATTCATCGAGAAGATACTTTCGCTCCACGCGCAATCTCTTCCTGACCGGGAGTCCGATTAGGAAAATGTCGAAGGTTAATCGCAGGGATGCACTAAGATTTTTCGGCTTGAACCCCGAGAAGCACACTCTTCTCGTGACGGGCGGAAGTCTTGGAGCCGTGAGGCTCAATACTGCCGTGTTGGAATCGGTAGATGATCTGTTGAAGCGCGATTACCAATTGATATGGCAAACTGGCTCCGTTGATTTCGATCGAATCATCGGGAGGCAGCGGCAAAATCTTGGCCGAATCATCGTCGAAAAATTCCTGGATAAGATGGAGTATGCTTACTCGGCGGCAGATATTGCCGTTTGCAGAGCCGGGGCTACAACAGTTGCCGAGCTTATCTATTTCAATCTTCCGGCACTCATCGTTCCATATCCTCATGCGGCCGCGAATCATCAGGTGGAGAACGCACGCACGTTGGTTGCGAGCGGCGCCGCCGTCATGGTACAGGAATTTGAGATCGGAGAAAAGTTTAAGAAGGAATTATTTGCACTGGTTGATGACTCTGATCGGCTCTCGGAAATGAGTAAAAAGATCGGCGGACTGTCTCGTGACGATGCGGCGGAAATTATTGCGGAATCAATTTTAAGGATTGCAGGTACAGATGCGTAGACATTTTAAGCGCAGATTTGAATTTTACTACCAGTCCGTGGCGGTATATGCGGTCGCTCTGATCCTATATGCCGTCATAAGAGGAACATTTGCTGAGAGCGAGTTCAAATTGGTCTTCAGAGACCCGATTGTTTATGCTTTCATCTGCGTGCTGATTTATTCGGTAGTTGTTCTTGTGGTGAATATGCTTTTTCAGCGAGACGTCGTGGTTACCGACGATTTTATCATTTTGCAGAACAGGTTTGACAGCAAGACGATCAATCTTACTGAGTTAGAATGGATCCAGGTTGGGAGACCGAAGCGGATGAAGGTACGCGGGAGTTATCGGGTCATAAAGATGAAATTGAAAAATCACTTGAGAGCCGTTCGCATCAACCCGGTCCATTTCCACGACGAAAAGGGAATGATGGAGATTTTTAGGGATCTGAGCGGAAAGATCAATCCTACGACTCTCCCGAAGAAAAGGCTGCGTTCTTTCAGGAGAAAAAATGTTTAAGAGCGTAAGAAAAATTCATATGGTCGGGATCGGTGGAATCGGGATGAGTGGAATTGCCGAGATCCTTATGGACCAGGGTTTTGAGGTTAGCGGCTCGGACAGGCAGCTTACCGAAATAACCGAGCGGCTCGCAAAATTGGGCGCAAAAATTTTCAGGGATCATGCCGCCAAAAATCTCGATGATGCGGACGTTGTCGTATATTCATCGGCGGTTCACCTCGATAATCCTGAACTCGTTGCGGCGGCGGAAAAGAAAATCCCCGTGATAAGAAGAGCTGAAATGCTCGCCGAGCTCATGCGGATGAAATACGGGATTGCAATTGCAGGCACACACGGCAAAACCACCACGACAAGCATGACAAGCCTTGTATTGATGGAAGGTAATATGGATCCCACAGTTATAGTTGGGGGAAAGCTTTCGAGCTTAGGTGGAACTAACGCGCGGCTCGGTCACGGAGATTACATAGTGGTTGAAGCGGATGAGTTCGACAGATCGTTTCTTCAACTAACCCCGGTCATAGCAGCGATCACGACGCTTGAGCGCGAACATCTTGACATTTACTCCGATCTCGAAGACATAAAACGAGCATTTATGGAATTTGCAAACAAAGTCCCGTTCTATGGATTTGTTATTCTTTGTTTGGATGAACCGTCTATCCAGGAAATCCTCCCGTCGATCAGGAAGAAGGTAGTTACTTACGGTATCAGCGCTCAGTCGGATTTGCGCGCAGTAAATATCTCGTTCGCTGAAAACAGAAGCAAATACAATCTTCTCCGGTTCGGCAAGGATCTCGGGGAAATCGAGCTGAGCGTTCCGGGATTGCACAATGTGAAGAACTCCCTTGCCGCAATAGGTATCGGACTTGAGTTGGGGATAGAATTTTCAAAGATCAAGAAGGCCATCGAGTCGTTCGCGGGCGTTTATAGGCGCATCGAATTGAAAGCGGATGTCGACGGTGTCATGGTCGTCGACGATTATGCCCATCATCCTACCGAAGTACAGGCTACTCTATCCGCATTGAAATCAGGCTGGCCTCACAGGCGGGTTGTGGCAGTCTTTCAGCCGCATCTATATTCACGCACGAGAGATTTTCATGATGAATTTGGAAGGAGCTTTCTCAACGCTGATGTCCTGGTCGTCACAGAGATTTATCCTGCGCGTGAGGAACCAATTCAAGGCATCACAGGGGAATTGATCGTAAGCGATGCGAGATCGTTCGGACACAAAGAAGCATTTTACGTTCAGGACAAAAAACAGCTTCCGGAGTTTTTAATGAAGCTAAAAAAATCAGGCGACATCATAGTGACCCTCGGAGCCGGCGACATTACGAAATATGGGGAAGATTTTATCGTCAAGTTGAGAACCGAATCAGTAATACGGAATGCGGGGAATCCCGGAAAACCCATCGCTAGCTCCGAACGTGAGGCCGAAAAAACCGCGGCAAGGAAGAAGTAAATGCTCTCTATTGATCAGATAAAAAAGTTTTTCAGAGGCTACATCGGGATCGGCGAACCGCTGGCAAGGCTGACGACGTTCAAGGTCGGTGGGCAGGCTGACTTTTATTTTGAACCTGCAGATCCAGGTGACCTTGCAGTTTTGGTCAGCCTCTTGAACGAAAACCAGTTTCCGTTCGTGCTCATGACTACCGGAAGCAATATCTTGGTGAGCGACCATGGCTATCGTGGAGCAGTGATTAATCTCGAACGCGGCCTCGGTAAGATTGAATTTGACGGGGAATTTGTGAAAGCGGGTGCAGGAGCAAAGTTGGCACATTTCGTCGATGCCTGTGTAGAAGAAAATCTGCACGGGGCCGAGATGCTTGCGGGAATTCATGGCACTCTCGGCGGAGCGGTCGTGTCGAACGAGCGTGCGTACGGCGGTACAATATCCGATCATCTCGTAGAAGTCGAATTAATTCGCAGAGGGGAGCCGACAAAACTCCCAAAAGAGGCGATCATATTCGGCTACCGGTACAGTTCGCTCCAGGACGACATTGTGGTCGGCGCGTCGTTCAAATTCCCATTTGGCGACAAAACGGAGATGAAGAGAGTTTGCCGTGAGCTGATACTCCGGCGAAGAGAATCACAGCCTGATGATTCCACCAGCGCCGGGTGGATATTCAAAAATCCGGTGATGAACTCGGCCGCAAGGTTGATTGAGAATTGCGGTTTGAACGGTTTGAAGATTCGCGATGCAAGAGTGCCGGAGAAGCACCCGAACTTCATTGTCAACTTAGGAAACGCAAGCTCAGGCGATATACTCAAAATTATTCGCCGCATAGAAGATGAAGTGCAAACAAAGTTTGGTGTGATGTTGGAGCTTGATGTGCGGCTGTTAGGATTTCCCGAAAGAATCGATGGGCGGGTCGAAGAATTGGCGAGTAACGAAGCATGAAAAGAATCGAGCGGACATATCTGAATTTTACTTTCGGTGTTTGCGTGCTCGCTGCCCTTTACCTGACTTCACAAAATTGGAAGAACCAGCTTGTGTTGCAGGATGTAAAAGTCTATGATGCGAGCATATTGACCGACGATGAAGTCAAAACGCTTGCCGATGTCCATGCGGGAAGCAGGCTCTACGGATTAAACCTTTCAAAAATTTCGTCCCGCGTCAGACAAAATCCTTTCGTGAAGGAAGCTACTGTAGTGCGAGCTCTTCCTTATGATTTAACGATAACCGTCCAAGAGCGAAATCCTTTAGCGCTCCTTGCCTTGAAGAGTTCCATGCTTTCGATTGACGAGGACGGCATCGTGCTTCCTGTTCCTTTGGAGCGAAAAAATAACTTGCCGATCATCACCAATATAACCGCTCAAGTCGCGGTCGGGGACACTGCAAAGGATGACTTGATGCAAGCTGTGAACTTTCTTTCGGAGGCAGAGAGATTTGGACCGGCAATTGCCGCCAGCATTGACGAGGTTCAATTGAACGAAGGTAACCTGGTCGTCTTCACGACGGCATCTTCGCTTCCGGCAGTGGTGGGAAAGGGAAATTTTGACAGGAAACTTTTATATCTGCAGAAATTCCTGACGGAAATCGCCGGCAGGGGCGATGCAGACTATTATTATGTCGATCTCAGATTTGACGGGCAAATTGTTCTTGGGATGCAAACCAAAGGAGGCCGACCTGACGCGGTCGGGACTTCGCAAACATTGGGAAAAGTAAACTAAGGTGTTATAAATGAACAACAACATGATTGTGGCACTCGATATCGGAACGACTAAAGTTTGCGCATTGGTGGTGGAGGCCGATTCAAACGGGAGATTGAACGTTCTCGGAATCGGCACAAGTAAGTCTGGCGGCATGAGCCGCGGCGTTGTGGCGAACATTGATAGAACCGTAAAGTCAATTCAGGAGGCTGTGCACGTGGCCGAGTCTAAGCCGGGCATGAAAATAAAAAGCGCCATCGTCGGCATCGCCGGAGAGCATATCGACAGTTTCAAGACAAACAGCATTATTACTATCAGTAATCCAGACCATGAAATAACTGAAAACGATATCGATCGTCTGATCGAAGACTCAAGACGTGTTCATCTTTCACGCGACAGGGAAATCATTCATATCATTCCGCAGGAATTCATAATCGACGGTCAAACCGTTACTCACGATCCTATCGGGATGGCCGGGGTCCGGGTCGAAGCTTCGATGCACGTAGTCACGGGTTTGGTTACTGCCGCTCAGAATATACACAAATGTGTGGAGAGAGCCGGGTTGAAGGTTGAGGAATTGGTTCTGCAGCCGCTCGCTTCGAGCTACTCGGTTCTTACCGAGGACGAGAAGGAAGTTGGAGTTGCGTTGTTAGACATAGGCGGCGGAACCACGGACCTTGCAGTGTTTGAAGACAGGACGATCAGGCACACGGCGGTCATTCCTATTGCGGGTGACCACATCACGACGGATATACGTAAAGGACTCGGCATATTGCCGGAACAGGCAGAAGAATTGAAAGTCAACCACGGGTATGCCATGGTGTCCGAGGTGGTCGATGACGAGCCGATAATAATCCCCGGGATCGGCGGACGAAGACCGATTGAGATAAACAAGAAACTCCTTGCACAAATTGTTCAGCCTCGCGTGGAGGAACTCCTGGACATAGTAGCGATGGAAATAAAGCGTTCCGGTTACTCGCGTCATTTGTCTGCCGGAATAGTCCTCACGGGCGGAGGTGCATTGCTGAAAGGCATGCCGGAGCTGGTTGAATATGTACTTGGTGTGCCGGCTAAGATCGGAATACCGCAGAGCTTTGACGGCGGTTTCGTAAGAGAAGTAGAAAATCCGATTTATGCGACGGCAGTCGGACTGATTCAATATGGCTTGAAACGCGGTGCCGGGAAATCGACGATTCAATTCGCCGAATCGTCCAAGGATGTTTTGGAAGAAGGAAGTCCGAGCAAAAACGGGAAAAGTTTTTTGGATAAAAGTTTACAGTTTCTGAAAAAATTCATCAGCAAAAATATTGACAACGTTTAACAGGAGGTAAGACGTGTTTGAATTAGACACAGATAAGCAAGGCCCGCGAATAAGAGTTGTGGGCATTGGCGGATGCGGTGGCAACGCCGTTAACAGCATTGCAAAGCGAGGTATTCATGGCGTCGATCTGATTTCTATGAATACCGATCTGCAGGATCTTGAGCGCAGCGTCGCGCCGAATAAGATACAAATAGGCAAAACGACGACACGTGGACTTGGAGCCGGCTCAAATCCAGATATCGGCAGACGTGCCGCCGTCGAGGCACGCGAGGAAATTCATCGCGCACTGAAAGACAGCGACATGGTCTTTCTGACTGCCGGGATGGGCGGCGGCACGGGAACCGGTGCTGCGCCGGTAGTGGCGAGTATCCTCAAGGGAGCGGACCGGGACGACGTGAAGAAGGAAGGCCAGGATGAGCGTGCACCCCTTATTGTAGCGGTTGTGACAAAGCCGTTCATTAACGAAGCCAAAGAAAGAATGAGAAATGCTGAAACGGGCATCGAGGAATTGAAGAAATATGTCGATGCTCTGATCGTTATTCCGAATGAAAAGTTGCTGACCATTTCCGACAAGTCGGCAGGTTATCTTGCTTCTTTGCAGAAAATTTACGATGTTTTATACGACGCGATTCGTGGAATATCTGAAATAATCACGAAGCCTGGATTTGTTAATGTTGATTTTGCTGATGTGAGAACTGTGCTCGCTTCCCGCGGCGACGCAATCATCGGAACGGGAATCGCAAGCGGTGAAAGACGTGCGGCAGAAGCAGCGTCTGCGGCTATTTCCAATCCGCTTCTTGAAGAAGTCTCCCTCGAGCGGGTTGAAGGCATCCTGGTCAGTATTACCGCAGGCAATAATTTTGCTCTCCATGAATTCGATGAGATAGTAAAAAGCGTTCGCAGTGTTGCGAAGAACGGCGATGATGAGAGTAAGGTAATTGTAGGTGTTTCGATCGACGAGAAAATAGAAAAAGAAGTTATCGTCACGGTTATCGCTGCGGGTATAAACAATCGCACGCAACCGCTCCCGACCTCTACTCCGGATCCAAGGAAGAAGTTGATGCTGAAGGACAGAGATAAAATCAAAGATCAGACGTGGAGCATCAAGGACTGGCGTTCTTTCGACGAGCCTACTTTTGAGAGGAACGGCATCAATATCCATCTGAACAAAATGGATGAAGAGATAAAAGACGAGACAATCCTTCAGAAGCCGGGCGAAAGACCTGCGTTCTTACGAAAAGTTATGGATTAAGTCTCTGAATGGATATATTATTATGGAAGTCCTAAACTCGGTTACCGAAATAAGGAAACTGCTTGCTATGGAAAAACGCGAACTCAATATCATGATGGTGGAGGATGACCCCGATATACCGAAGTTAGCGAAACTCTACCTGAAACCGTACAAGGACGCGGAATTCAACCTTGTATGGGTCGAGACCGGAGAGGATGCCCTCAAGTTTCTTGCAGACAGTCAAAATCTCGATGTAATTCTTATTGATTTTCAGTTGCCCGGACTCAACGGGTTGGAGACAACCCGTCTGATAAGAGAAAAGGGAGTCCGCATACCGGTGGTTTTCTTGACCAATGCGGTTGATTTCAAACTTGCCATCGAGGCCATGAAGCTCGACGTTGAGGATTACTTGCTGAAGGAAGAAGCAATAACCTCAATTCTTCCCAGCATCATACTGAATCTTGTCGAGCGCGTGAGACTCCGTGAGAAACTCGCGGAAGCAGAAATGAACAAAGTGGCACAGCGTGAAAGGATCGACGGAATAAAAAGCCTCATTGTTACCATCTCCCACGAATTGAATAATCCTCTTGCTGCGTTGAAGTTAGCGATCAATGTTCTGCAACGGAAGGAGATTCCCCCGGACATCATGAGCTATCTTTCGATCATGAAAGAAAACACCGAGCGCATCGAAGGGGTCGTGGCAAAGCTGCGTGACTTGAAAGGCGACAAGGTTACAGCTTATATAGGTAATATAAAAATGATAGACTTATCTGAATGAACACATGGCTGGTAGTGTGTATGCACTTATTGTCGATGACGAAAAAAATGTAACTGATCTTCTTCAAGTTCAGCTTGAAGAAGAGGGGTTCACCGTTGACACGGCGAATGACGGGGCAGTTGGCATAAACAAAATTCAAGCCAAGCCGTATGACGTCATTCTTCTCGATCTGAAAATGCCGAGGATAAACGGGATAGAGGTTTTAAAATTTGCGAAAGAAAACCAGCCCGATTCACAAGTCCTGATCTTGACCGGATACGGCGATATAAAAACTGCCGTCGACACAATCAAGATGGGCGCTTTCGATTTCATCACGAAACCGTATAACTTTGATGAGCTTCTTGTCTCGATAAAGAACGCGCTTGATATGCGCCGTCTCCTCGTTGACAATAAAGTCATGAAGATGGAGATCGGCGAAGGCAAATTCGAGATTGTAGGTGAAAGTCTTGCTCTGAAGAAAGTCATCGAGATCGCATTGAAAGTCGCGAGCAGCGACGCTTCGGTGCTGATCACCGGGCCCAGTGGCTCCGGAAAAGAACTCATAGCTCATCTCATTCACGAAAACAGCGAACGGGCGAAGAAACCATTTGTTGCCGTCAACTGTGCTTCAATACCCGATACATTGATCGAGAGTGAACTTTTCGGACATGAGAAGGGAGCATTCACGGACGCGCATTCTCTTAAACAAGGTCTCACTGAAATTGCGAACGGCGGTACGTTGTTTTTGGACGAGGTTGGCGATATAAGTTATTTAGTTCAGCCGAAACTTCTCAGGTTTATCGAAACTGGGACATTCCGCAGAGTCGGCGGCACGATAGAGATGAGCGTCGACGCCAGGATCATTTCCGCTACCAATAAGGATCTTGACCGTGAAGTCGACGAACAAAAATTCCGTGAAGATTTGCTCTTCCGGTTGAACGTAGTACACATCGAAGTGCCGCCGCTCGGCCAGCGGCGGGAAGACATCCCAATACTTGTCGATCATTTTCTCCAGAAGAAACACAAGGCACGTCGAATAAAGAGAATTTCTGACGCTGCCCTCAAGCTTCTAATGGGCTACGATTGGCCGGGCAACATACGGGAATTGGAAAATGTGATAGAGCGCGCTGCGATACTCGCGCCGAAAGATGAGATAACGCCGGAGTACATCGCACTGAGTTCGAAGTCTAAGTCGGCCGACTTGCGTAGAATTCCGACACGCCTATCTATTGCAGAACTTGAGAAGATTCATATAGAAAACGTTCTTAAAGCTAATGGCTATAACCGTACAAAGTCTGCGCAGGCATTGGGGATCAGCCTTAAGACACTTTACCTTAAAATAAAAAGTTACGAGATAGATACACCTGCACCCAGGGTGTAAATTTTACGGATCGAGACCCAAGGGTGGGCTTTTTCCGAGCGTGAAGGAATTCCTACAGAAAAAAAGCGGAGCCTCAGTCTCTTTCAGCAAACCTCGGCCCCGCATCCTCTTGCCAAAAAATTTATTACTTCAAAATACTTTGTCCATTGTATTGGACCATTTTGAGTTTCTCTACGTCGAGGTTCTGAATATTCTTGGGGAGCGGCGCGTAGTCCAGTGCGGTTGAATATTTTTGTCCTTCGGTGACAGCCCATTGCATAAATTCAACAGTAGCTTTTCCTTTCTCATACTCTGTCTGGTTCCTGTAAATTAGCAGCCAGGTTGCACTGGAGATCGGGTAAGAATCTTTTCCGGGGGCGTTGGTGATCGAGAACCTTAAGTCTTCCGGCAAAGTCTTGGCTGCATTCGCAAGAGCTTCGGTAACCCCGGAGATCGATGGGTGAACAAATACGCCTTCAGCATTCTCGAGGTCTGCAAATGAAATGTTGTTTTGGAGGGCATAGATCAACTCGACATATCCGATAGCTCCGGGAGCACGTGATACCTGTCCGGCGACTCCCTCGTTCCCTTTTCCGCCGATTCCTACAGGCCAGTTCAAGCTGGTCGACTTTCCCACTTTGTCTTTCCACTCGGAGCTTACTTTTGAGAGGTAGTCGGAGAATATATATGTCGTTCCGCTTCCGTCTGCGCGGTGAACCACAATAATGGGGATGTTAGGGAGATCAACGCCGGGATTAAGCTTCTTTATGCTCTCGTCGTTCCATGTTGTAATTTTGCCCAGGTAAATATTTGCAATTGTTTCTCCGTCAAACTTCAACGTTCCTGTCACTCCGGGTATGCTGTAGGCGATGACCACGGCGCCAAGCGTCTCAGGGATGTGGAGAATGGGACCATGTGCCGAGTCGGCCGCGTGCATCTGCTCTTCTGTCATTGGAGCGTCACTTGCCCCCCAATTGACCGTCCCCGCGATCATTTGTTTTATCCCGCCTCCGCTTCCGATGGACTGATAGTTGATCTGGATATCCGGTTTCATATTGTGATATTCATTTGACCATTTTGAAATCAAGGGATAAGGGAAGGTTGCCCCGGCTCCATTGAGTATGGTCTGTGCGTATGTTGCTGCTATTGACATCGCCATGATAGCAGTTACAACCGCGACTCGTTTTAGCATAGTTTGTCTCCTAATGTTTGTGATTAGTTAAGCGTACGTTTAGAATCTATAGACCAAAAAATAAATGCAGGCTTGTTTACCTTCTAGCACTCTAATGCATCTCTAATTTAACATGCCGACGTGACGTGTAGGTTAAGTCTTGGTTAAGTAGACGTAAACTATGGTTAATAAGAATGTTCAAAATCCTCAACAATGTGTGGATCCGATTACCCCCGACATTATCTCAAAAAAACGGGGCCGTAGTTCCTTTTGGTGAACCTTGGCCCCGCATCCTCTTGCCCAAAATATGGGTCTTTTTTTACATCAAACTCTTTCCATCGTAATTCACTTTTTGGAGAAGCTCTAACTCCATCTTTTGAATGGGCTTCGGGATCGGTGCGTAATCGAGCGCCGGTTCCATTTTTTGGCCATCCGTAAGTACCCAGTTGAGGAACTTGACGGTCTCTTCTGCAATTTTCTCGTCTGTCTGATTGACGTATACGATCAGCCATGTCGCACTCGAAATCGGGTAAGAAGTTTTTCCAGGTGCGTCGGTAATCGAGAACCTCAAGTCCGCAGGGACAATTTTTGCTGCGTTCGCTGCTGCGTCGCTGACGCTTTCAATTGTCGGATGAATGAATTCGCCTTCTTTATTCTTGACGGATCCGAACGGCACGTTGTTCTGGAGGGCGTATATCAGGGTCACATACCCGATCGAGTAAGGGGTTTGCTCTACCTGTCCGGTAACTCCCTCATTTCCTTTCGCGCCTATGCCGACGGGCCAATTAACACTCGTTCCTTTACCGACCTTGTCTTTCCATTCCTGAGAGACCTTGCAGAGATAATCGACGAAGATGTAAGTGTCGCCGCTGCCGTCTGAGCGGTGCACAACAACGATCTGCTGGTCAGGAAGATTGACGTCGGGGTTGAGTCCCTTGATCGCCGGGTCGTCCCATTTCGTTATGTTGCCGAGGTAAATGTTTGCAATTACCTCTCCCGTAAATTTAAGTGTCGCATCAACGCCCGGAATGTGGTATGACACTGCAACGGCTCCCATTGCTTCGGGAAGGTGAACCACAGGGCCGTGGGCTTTTTCGCAAGCAGCGATCTGCTGATCATTCAACGGGGCATCGCTTGCGCCGATTTCTACCGTACCGGCAGTCAACTGATTGATTCCGCCGCCGCTCCCGATGGACTGATAGTTAATCTCGACATCAGGATGTGCTTTATGGTAGTCGTTAGACCACTTTGAAAACATGGGATAGATGAATGTTGACCCGGCACCGTTAATTACGGTTTGACCGTGTAAAAGGGCGGCTGAGACGAATACAGCCGCCACTACCATTAGAAATCTTTTTTGCATCTCTTTACTACTCCTCCGTTTAATTGTGCTTGATTTCTTGTCTTAAGATTATTTTGCTGCTGCATCAGCAAGGGTTTAGAACGTTATGAAAAACGTAGCTCTTCCGATGACATCGGCCTTTGACCCGGATAAACCGTATGCTACATATTCGACGTTCGGCATCAAGTGGACATTCTTTCTGACACTCCAGTCGAGAGCACCAACTACTAGATTCTGAACGCTAGTTCCGGCAACCGTGTTCTTGTTGTCGGCATCCGGAGTATACATATCGTACCTGGCGACGAGACGGAGGTTATCTATCAGACCTACCCAACCGTTCACACTGAGACCGTTCTTCTTTGTGGTCGAGCCACCAGCACCGTTAATTCCATTCAAGAAATACTGTGCGCCGAGGCTGAACATGTCATTTGCATAGTTCACAATGACATCGCCTGTTCTATTGAAGACGCTTACGCCCGTTCCATTGTATTGTCCGTTCAGCAGAATAGTGAATTGCTTTACAGGGTTAATCTGCAGATAGAGATAGGCGGCTTTGTATTTACTAGTTGTGGGAGAGAGAGCGCTGTTTCCACTGTTGTTCCCAACGAGCAATCCGGCCGTGAAAGCATCGGAGAATTTCTGGTTGTATGAAATTCCTAGATCCCTCGAAGAAGAAATCCCATGAAGATCCTGGATTGTTTTCTCCAATGACCTATAACCGAAAATTCCTTCAGCCATATTGATTTCCGGCGTTCCTTGCAAACCAATTATAATATTTGCACCATCAGTGACATTTTTCCAATTGATGAAAGCGTCCTTGACCATAACGGATAGTTTACCATTAGACGTACCCGTTGCGGTTGGAAAATTGGATGTACTCGGATCGGACTCTAAACGGAATCTCGCGCTGAAATCCTGAGCTATGTCGTAATCTGTGGTGAGATAAATACGCCTATAATCAAAAGCCTGCATGGCTTTCTGTAATCCTCCTGATGGAGAATAGTTGGAGGTCGACGCGACTCCTAAGTTAGCCGCGTTGATCACATAGTAGTAATCACCGAAGAATAGCCCGGAAAATTTCGGAAGATTCTGAGCGGATGCCATTCCTGCAAAAAGCAGAACGGCGGCAAGAGTATAGATTTTACGCAAATGCACTGTAACTCCTTTTTTAGAACTAAAATTAACCGGTGACGTTGACGTGTTTGTTAAGGCTATGTTAAGGATTTGTAAAATGGAGTGGGCAAATTATTAGTCAAAAGCGGGGCTTGAACAAAAAATACTGCCATAAAATGAAACCAAGATAGAGAATCAAAATCCTGGCTCTAGTCGTCGAAAATTATGGGGTTAGATGTAACGAAACATCCACATCAAGGATTACTTAGCTGTAATTATGGGACTGTACCACAAAAAGTTTTCTAATTTCCGGACTAAATTTCCATGCAAATAATGGCACGGAGGTTGAACCACTATAATTAAATCATGTGGCTCAAGAATAACAAAAATATCGAATATGTAGAGGACACGATAGCGGACCAACGTCCTGCCGAATCAATACTCCGAAGAGGCGGGAATCCCCCCTCTCGCGAAAATCATTCTCATGAATTAATGAAAGGAACGGAGACGATATTTGTCGTCGGCGACCATATGGAATTTCTTGAGATAATCAGGATCAATTTTGAGGATTACGGTTACAATGTGTTGACTGCTGTGGATCCGTATGAGGCCATTCTAATATGCGAAGCATTTGCGGATGAAATTCATCTCCTCATAACCGATGTATTGATGCCCAAGATGAGCGGGAAGGAATTGTATGAGTGGGTAAGGAGGAAAAGACCGCAGATGAAAACGATTTTCGTGTCTGGATTTGCTGCCGGCATGCTTCGTCCTCATGGCGTCTTGACAGATGGAATTGAATTTATGCAAAAACCATTCACCCCTGAAGCTCTTGTCAGAAGAGTTCGCGAGGTACTGGCAAAATAACAGCCCACATAAAGGTGACCGTCACTGACGGCAACATGCTCGAAGGTGACGGTCACACGCTACAATTTACCGCTTAGCTTGACGAAAAATCTGTGGAGATTATGAAATCCATGGACCGGGTCCGCATACATCAGAATACATTTACCCGCGACCACGTTTAACCCGAGATCCTTTCCAATCTTGATTGCTGCCCCACTTTCTGCACCTTGTTGGAGCCAAATATTGCGAAGTCCAATTGATGCCGCTTCGCGTAGGATCGGTTCGACCTTTTCAGGGGAAACACAGATCACTGCGCCATCTATCCGTCCGCGCAGGGACGTCAGATCTTTGTAACACCTCTCTCCCGCAATTTCAGGAAGCGTTGGGTTAACTCCGAAAACCTGATAACCGCGTTTTTTCAACTCTCTGTAGGCGCCGTTACTGAATTTCTTTATGGCATGTGACACCCCGACGATCGCCAATCTTTTTGATTTAATAAATTCTTTGATTGATTGATCCACGGTGATCCCTAACTTGTTGTTGGAAAGAAATTCCCGACAAAAATCTTCACAAGAGCTTACCTCAAATGAACTCTTGAAGCAAGGCGGCATTCCGTATCTGTATGGAGCTATGTGATCGAGTGCATCCCAGAAGGAGCCGGGTAACATTATCTTAACATCTGTCGTAGGGTCTTACGTCAATCATCAGAAAGTCAGAACTGGAATCATAATGAAGAAATGTTTTTCTGTAGCGACCGGTTTTATCGCGGCGTGCCTTGCCTGCTTTCCGAAGCAGGGGCTTTCTTATGATTCGCCCAATCCTGAAAAATATCGTGTTAAGGCTGTACATATTGACCGAAAGATAGATCTCTCCGGGAGATTGTCGGATCCATTGTGGAAGCTTTCTGAGCCGATAGAAATAAGTTATGAGATTCAGCCCGGCGAGAACACGCCTGCCCGACAGAAAACATCTGTCTACGTTCTCTATAATTCAGATTATATTTATTTTGGATTTAACTGCCTGGACTCCACGGCTAACCTGGTCCGCGCGCACATTACGGACCGTGATAAGATGACTGACGATGACTTTGTCGGAATCCTTCTTGATACTTACGGCAACACACAAGGCGGGTATGAGTTCATGGTTAATCCTCAGGGCATCCAGTTCGACGCTGCACGAACTGGCGAAAGTGAGGATGCGAGTTTCGATTGCATGTGGTACTCTGCCGCTCAAGTGAACGACACAGGCTACACGGTAGAAATCGCACTTCCGTTCAAAAGCCTCCGATTTCCTTCGGCTCCCGAGCAGCACTGGATAGCTGAGTTTGTGCGGAACATGCCGCGAGAAAGCCGCTATCAAATGACATGGACGCCGATAGACAGGAATAATCCTTGCCTTTTCTGCCAAAGTGGTACGATCGATGGCATTGAGGGAGCAGAAGCCTCTAATAATCTTGAACTCTTGCCGTATGTCATGGGAGTTCAATCGAGTTCTTTGAATGATGCAGGGGACCCTGCGTCGGGATTTGCCAAGGGACCAGTCACGGGCCGGATCGGAGCCGGAATAAGGTATGCACCATCATCTTCGTTTGCACTTGCAGGAGTTTTGAATCCTGATTTCAGCCAGATCGAATCCGATGCCGCGCAGATTAGTGTCAACAATACATTTGCCATTTTCTATCCCGAGAAGCGACCGTTTTTCCTGGAAGGTGCAGATCTTTACAGCACAGTTGCAAGCATATTCTATTCACGTATGATAAACAATCCTCTCGCATCGGTGAAGATCACGGAAAAATCGGGCTCGTTCTCGCTTGCCTACCTCGGTGCTGAAGACAGAGAATCGCCTTTCATTATCCCCGGCGAAGAGGAGAGCGATTTCGTATCATCATCGCTGAAATCATGGAACAATATCTTACGAGCAAAATATAACATCGGAAAAGAATCGTTTGTCGGCGGATTGGTCACTACGAGAAATTTCATGGACGCACATAACTATGTTGGCACTGTCGATTGGAGTGTCCTCTTCGGTGGCAACTACTATTTAACCGGGCAAGCCGGTTTAACGCACACAAAAGAAATAAATGATCCTTCTCTATTTTCCAGCGATAGACTTTTTGGATCGACGTCCTACACGGCGGCGTTCGACGGAGAAAGCTACGAGGGTTCCGGCTATCAGGTAGATATAACACGAAACGCCCGCAATTATAGTTTCGACCTCGGCGGTGTAAGCGTATCCCCGACGTTCCAAGCGTATGATGGATACACAACCTCAACAGACAAGCGCCAGATCAACTTCTGGCAGGGTTACACAGTCTATTTCGATAGATCCTTCGTCGAAAACGCGTCTTTGCAGACGAACTCAGGAGTCGCGTTTAACTATGATGGCGCTCGTAAAGGTGAATGGGGTTCGATCCAAGCGCAGGCGAATCTAAGAGGTCAAACTTATGTATGGGCCGCTTACTATCCGGTTCAAGAAGAGCTTTTTCACAGCGTCCAGTTCCATAAACTCTACCGTACCGAGGTTCAATTGAATACGAATCCAATCACCGGATTTGCATTGTATCTGTGGGCTCAGGCGGGAAGACTTATCTACCGTGTTGACTCGCCGGACCTTGGAAGAGGTTACAACTTGTCGTGCGAGACTGTCGTAAAGCCGACCGATAAGTTCTCCCTCGACTTGACTTACACTCGTTCACGGCTCTGGTCTTTTTACACGCAGCAACTTTTCTTCGACGGTTACATCGCACGTTGTGCCGTCGTGTATCAGTTCTCGGCTCAACTGTTCGTGAGACTGATCAGCCAGTACGATCAATTTGCAAAGCAGCTTCAAATCGATCCGCTCATCAGCTACAAGCTCAATCCCTTTACGGTCTTCTATGCCGGGTCAGATCACAACTTCGCAAGGTTCGACGAGCCTTACGGAATGCGAAGAACAGTCCAGCAATTTTTCGTGAAGCTGCAATATCTTTGGCAGAACTGAAGACAATTGCCGGTTTGCTAATTCTTACCTAAGTATCATTTCTACATTTGACATTCACTGAAAAATGTTGGACATTAGTGGCATAAAAGCAAAGCCGGTAGCAATCTTACTTTTTAATGCTTCGGGACGTCGAGGTGTCCTCATGGAGCTTATACCGACTAGAGGATAGATAAACATGAAAATGCTTAGAGATGAGATTTGGAAGGACTAAGAGGAGGGAGAACCAAGATGGATCAGGAAAATTTGAACACGCTGAGGGGCGGTATATTCTCGCGCATTCGGAATATCGTGTTAGATAGATACGGCCAGGATATTCCGATGTCCCTAATCGAAGATTATCCACAAACCGAGGCAGCCCTCAAACGAATCGAACGGCTCAAATCGTTCAAAGCTGACGACGATTTGTTGAATTTGTTCGAAGCTTTCCACAAGATTGTAACAGGGAGTTACGGTCATTGCCTGTTTTGCCGGAAAGAAATTGATGTCCAGAAGCTGAGATCGAATCCGCTGGCGAAGTTTTGTGATGAATGTGAAAAAACCTTGAACCTGGCAAATAACGCGCGCGAGACCGATCACCTCCTGTCAATATATTAGAGCGGCTACCCGCTCTTTGGCAGTGGAATACTTTCAGACCGTCGTCCCGGCAGTTGAGACCGAGGAAGTAATTACAGATGCGATCTCCTCAAGAGGCACAACGGAGTCTGCAATTCTTGCGTCGACGATCGCCTTTGGCATTCCGTAAACGACGCATGTGTCTTCGCTCTGTGCCAGTATCTTGCCGCCGGCGGACTTAATCATCTTTGCACCTTCAAGTCCATCTTTCCCCATTCCGGTCATTACTATCGCGAGCACGCGCCCGCCGAAAGTGTCGTAAGCCGAACTGAACATCACGTCAACCGAAGGACGATGCAGCGTATCGTTTGGAAGTTTCGAAACTACGAGAAAAACTTTTGAATCTTCGCGGGAAAATTTTAAATGAAATCCGCCCGGTGCGATAAAAACTTTCCCGTTTACCAATTCCATCCCGTCTTCAGCCTCGCAGACTTCAAGGCGACTGATGGAATCTAATCTCTCCGCGAGGGACTTTGTAAAGAGCGGAGGCATATGCTGGACTATCGCAATTGGCAGTGGAAAATCCTCCCGAAGCGAAGGGATGACCCTTTGGAGTGAGAAGGGACCGCCCGTAGAAATTCCTAAGACAACTATCTGTGCATTCGATCCGTCAATTAAGGAAGATTTTTTCGGGACGGAGGCCGTGTTCGACAATGGAGGGGAAATGATCCTTGTTCCCCTCCGGGCAACTGCCTTGATCTTCGAAATCAAATCTCCTTTGATTTTTGTGATATCCATCGAGATGTAAGAAAGCTGTTTTGGTATGAAGTCAACGGCTCCTGCTGCGAGTGCATCGATAGTCGCGCGTGCACCCTCAAGCGTCAGAGAGCTCACCATCAAAACAGGCAGCGGGTTATCCTTCATGATTTGCTTCAATGCCGTTATTCCATCCATCCGTGGCATCTCAACGTCGAGCGTCATCAAGTCTGGGTTCAGCTCTCTCACTTTTTCGATTGCCTCAAGTCCGTCTCTTGCCGTTCCCACGACTTCGATGCCGTGATCCTCTTCAAGCATCATGGATATTGCCTTTCTCATGAAGGCAGAATCATCAACAACGAGGATTCTAATTGGCATTATTCGTTTACTTCTCTGGAAACCCTTGCCGAGCTTGCCTTCTGCGCAAGTCGAAGAAGTTCGCCCGCATCCAAAATCATTATTACTCTTCCGTCACCGAGAATTGTCGAGCCTGCAATTCCAGGAATGTTCTTTAAATACGCACCAAGAGGCTTTATAACGATTTCTTTCTGCCCGATAAGCCGGTCCACAACTATTCCAAACTTGTGGGTTCCAATACCGACGACCACGGTATAAAAAACTTGCGTCGATTCATCCTGTCCCGGGACTTCGAGGATATCGGATATATCGACAAGCGGCAGAACTATTTCTCTCAATCTTATCACCGGACGACCATGTACAGTGGAGATAGCCTCCTTAGGAGTGTGCACCACTTCGAGCACGCTGCTCAGCGGAACCGCAAATGTTTCTCCTCCGACCTTGACGAGCAAACCCTGGATGATCGCCAGCGTTAATGGGAGTTTCAGAGTGAATCTCGTCCCTTTGCCTACCGAGGATTCGACGGATATCATGCCGTTCAACTTCGTGATATTGGTCTTTACTACGTCCATCCCGACGCCTCTTCCTGAAACGCTGCTTACTTTCTGTGCAGTGCTGAAGCCTGGTATAAAAATGATTGAATATGTATCCTCAGGCTTCATCTCATTTGCTTCCTCCTGAGTTATTAACCCTTTTTCCAGCGCTTTCTGCTTAATTTTTTCCGGATCTATTCCGGCGCCGTCGTCCTGTATTTCAATTACGATGTGATTCCCTTCATGTCCTGCAGATAGATGGATCGTACCCCGTCGCGGTTTGCCGATCGATTCTCTGACCGTCGGCGACTCGATACCATGATCGGCGGCGTTCCTTATGAGATGGACTAGCGGATCGCTTATCTCTTCGATGATCGATTTGTCAAGTTCCGTCTCCTCGCCTTGGATGATGAGGTCTATTTCCTTCGAAAACTCTCTGGCAATGTCGCGAACAAGCCTTGGAAATCTATTGAATACTTTTCCGATTTGCACCATCCTTGTCTTCATCACGGCAGTCTGGAGTTCGGTCGTGATGAAATCTATCTGAGAGCTTGTTTCGTTCAACTGGTGAGCGAAGTCTTTGCTTCCTGGATTATCTTCCACGTTGCTGACGATCTGAGTCAGCCGGTTTCTTCCGAGAACAAGTTCGCCGACCAGGTTCATCAGATGATCGAGCCTTCCGACGTCAACGCGGATAGTGGTATCGGCCATCCGGTCCAGTTTTTGAGCCTGAGAAGCTTGATTGGCAGATTCCTTTGAGCCGGAAATCTCCTGCGGCGGAGCATCATGGGCGGGGTCTTGAGAAATTGTCTTTTGCTCCACCTGTTTCCCTCTTTTTGCGATTTCCGGCTTAGCCCCACTGGAGAGGGCCGCTAGCTTACTGATCGTAGGAGACAGGTCGATCTCCTGTATGTCGCGGTCTATGACTTGTTTTAAAAGGGCCTTCATTAAGTCGAATGCTTCGAGCATTACATCAAGCATCCCCGGATCATATTTCAGCTCACCCCGCCTTAATTTGTTCAGTACGTCCTCGAACCTGTGAGCGATTGTGCTCATTTGCTCGAAGCTCAGAAAACCCGATGTTCCCTTTACCGTGTGAACGGCCCTGAAGATCGAATTGATCAGTTCTTTGTCGTCCGACCTCTTTTCTATCTCAAGGATTTCGTTGTCGAGTTTCTCGAATATTTCCTTTGTTTCAATTACAAAACTTTCGACGATATCTCTCATCTCGTCGGCAAACATGGGGTGACTCATTGGCGCCCTTTCCCGAAAAGCTTGTCTATCTCTTCTTGTGAAGTCGGATTCGCTGAGTTCTCTCCGATCGAGTCGGCCTTCTTTTTCATACGATTTGCATTTCTAATCATCTCATCAGCCGTTTTTTGCCTCTTGGGCGAGTGATCATACGTAGCATCTGGATCAAAAGTGTGGTTCTCCGTTTTCTTGATCTCCGTCACCAACTCACTTCCGCTCAACTTGAATTTGTCGATCAGACCCGACAGCCTTTCTTGCACCGATTCGATGAGGTGATTGACAGAGGAGATCTGTTGGGCGGTGATATCCTGAACCTGGAGGGAAAACATGATGTCGTTTGACTTGGCACGAATTTCCTTCAGGCTTCGTTCGAGACCTTCGGCGTTTGACTTGACCGCCTTCAGGTGGTTTTGTTTCTTTTCATGCAGGTCGATGATTTCCTGGAGAAGTGTCTTATTGCTGTCGCTGATCGAATTGCGGACAGCCTCGATGGTTTTCTTATCGAGGACGTCTATCGCTGCCAGGTCGCCGGTGGCCGTCTGAAAATGTGAATCGATGGTATTCAATCGCGAAAGCACGCGGTCCAAGTTGTCAAGGATTTCCGTTGTAGCCAGCTCGGTAGCTTTCCTCACCTTGTTCAATTGAGATGACGCGCGAGGCATCTTGCTGGTGCTCTCATAGATCGACAAATTAATCTCTTCGAGGACAGGAACGATGTCGTTTACGAATTGGAACAGCTCCTCAAGAAAAGGAATGACCCGCTGCCCGAAAATGAAGAGAGCGCGCAACTCATTAATCTTGTCAAGAATCCCGCCGAGATTTTTCGAATCCATTTTGCCCTCTTTCATGTTTTTGATTCTCAAACAGTTTTCATAACTAGATCTATTTTTTCTTTCAATACCTGCGGTGTAAATGGTTTTACGATGTAGTTGTTCACTTTCGCTTTGAGCGCTTCCATCACGTCTTCCTTCATGCCGCGAGTCGTAACCATGAGTATGGGTAACTCTGCGAACTGTTCCTCGCTGCGCACTGCTTTTGTGAATTCGAGGCCGCTCATGTTCGGCATATTCCAGTCGGTTATTATAAAGTCTATTTTGTCGACGTAAAGTTTTGTGATTGCATCCTTGCCGTCTTCTGCTTCAATAATATCATCGTACCCTAAACTCTTCAGCGCATTGTTGACGATTCTCCTCATAGTCTGAGAATCGTCAACGACCAGAAACTTCATTTTACGGCTCCTTAACTTAAATACTTCGCAACTTCGTACTGAATTCTTTTTTGATCGAACGGTTTCAAGAGGTATGAATTTGCACCAAGTTTCATCCCGGTTTCGATATCCTGCTCATTCGTCAGTGAAGATAAGATTATGACCGGTGTCTCGCGGTACTCCCTATCTTCACGAACCGCTTTCAGGAATTCGAAGCCGTCCATGTTCGGCATGTTAAGATCGGTTATGATCAGATCGACTTTAGTCTTGGAGAGTTTTTCAAGTGCCTCCATTCCGTCTCTTGCGGCAATTACGTTGAATCCCTGGGCTCGGATGGCGAACACAAGAAATTTTCGAATCGATTCTGAATCGTCAACGATCAATACTGCTTTTGATGACATCTTTTACTCCTTCATGTAAGCAATTGCTTTTTCAAAATGCACGGGCATCAACGCCTGTGTCAGACCGTAAAGAGTTTCAGAATAGCCGACGAATAAATATCCGCCTTTGTTCATGGTGTCATAAATCAAAGAGACAACGGTCTGTTTCGAATTAAAGTCAAAATAAATCAGGACGTTGGCGGCGAAGACGACGTCGACGCCCCTTGTGGTACGCATAGCAGCTCTGTCGAATAGGTTGATCTGTTTGAA